>JACCED011897493.1_pt1 | contig 36072 bp, 30 predicted proteins | sample 7455021 | NCBI WGS metagenome assembly JACCED01 (sample SAMN15323456, study PRJNA562643) | freshwater metagenome | isolation source: river surface water | place: USA:Blue River Watershed | collected 2017-08-19
AAGGGAAAATGGGGGGAACAAACGAAAGAAAACGAGTCGAAGCTGATGATGTATCGTGCGAAAAAAAAGTATCTGTGTACATACAATACCCTACTGTACCGACTTTCCTCATCCACGTCAACCTTGGAGGAGCATTTGTGACATATTTTGCCGCTGTGACATATTTTGCCAGATGGGTCGCGACAAGGAACATCGTCGGCGAACACCGCGTTGGCAGAGGCGAACGCGCCGCCGTCCATCCGCTTCACCTGCTTCTTCTTCTTCTCCTTCAAGCCCAGTTGCTGCAACTGCGGAGGTTACCGCGGTGAAACACACGACACGACACACCTCCAAACATGCCCGGAGCAAACCAAGACGAAGCACGATGTGGTTTCCGGCGGCGGCGGCGGAAGAGAGAGAAAAGGAAGAAAGGGAAGAAAGGGAAGAAAAGGAAGAAAGGGAAGAAAGGAAAGAAGGGGAAGAGGATGGAGTAAAAGTGCGACATTTTTCCACCGCGCGAACTGCAAACCAGCTGCGCCGACACCGCGACCACACCAGTCCTGCTGCAACGCGTCGCAACACGGGAAACGCGCCCGTTCGTCGTGGACTGCTGGGAGTTCTGTTTGGGCAGCCAAAGCCGGCGACGGCAACCGCGACGGTGAATATTCCGATCGTTTCTGCTGCTGCCGTCCCTTCTGCCGCGCACAATACCACCATGCACCATTCCATTCCCTTGTTTCGCGATGTGTTGAAAGAGCGTCAACAAGAACAACAGCGCAAACAAGACATGGAGCAACGCCAACGTGAAATGATGCACTACGATGCGCAACAGAGGGGCACGAGGCGCGCGCATCGCGACTATCGCATCTTGGGGTTTTACGGACAGCGCAAGAAGGACATGTTGCTTTGGCAAGCAAACTACAAGAAGGACAAGGATAAGGACAAGGACAAGGACAAGGATAACGACAAGAACAAGGATAAGAAGAACGGTAAATCTTCAACGACGGAATCGTATGCCCCGACGATTAACCGTGCGATGGTGACGCTGCGCACGGCCGACCGCAATCCCCTCTTTGACTGCAATTTGCTGCAAGCGATCGAGGGCAACGAATCGCTGGAGATCGGCGTGCCGGATGACCAACAGCGAGTGTTGTGTTACCCGTTTGCACATCCGGTGGCGAAGAAGTACTTGTTGAAAGCGTTGGCGGCGAACAAGCACATGAATCCCAACCACTTTGTCCCGCCGCGACAGAACGACCACAACTGTTGGTTCAACACGATGTTCGTCTGTTTCTTCGTGAGCGACAAGGGACGCAAGTTCTTCCACGCCTTCCGCCAAATGATGATCGAGGGCGAGCGCGTGGTGCGCGCCAATGTGCGGGAACGAATTGAGCCGGCCTCCTTGCGCGAGGCGTTCGCCGTGCTCAACATTTGCGTGGAGGCCTCGCTCACCAACAACGACGTGGCGCAGACACTGAACACCAATCGCATCATTGAACGCATCTACGTGAGTTTGCGCGACAAGGTTCCCCCCAACGAGTCCCTGTACAATGTCGGAGAGAAAGGCAATCCGCTGTTCTACTTCGACACCATCGTGCGCTATTTGCGCCTGCAATACGTGGAGATGGAGCACGTGTTGTACCGCAACCAAAACGACGAAACCTTCTTGCACGCGGTGCACCATGTGCTCCAGCAACGCGCTGCGGACAGCAATGCCAAACCGGCCCACGTGGTCGCGGTGCGTGTGGCAGACGCCGCCTCCGCGCATGCCAACAAGCCGATGACACTGCGCACCAAACATCGCGGGAAAGACGTGGTGTACCAGCTGGACAGCGCCATCTTGCGCAACACCCCGGCCAATGGCGGAAACCACTTCGCGGCGCTGTTCACATGCAATGGCAAGGAGATGGCATACGATGGGTCCGCCGTGCAACGGTTGGAGCCCATGGAGTGGAAACGCCGACTCAACGCGGACGAGGCATGGGGCATCGGCGATCGCGGCCACGTCTCGCGCAAGCTCTACAATTTCCGCAACGGATACAGCATCTTGTTGTATTACCGCGTCAAGTGAAGCAGAAAACTCGTTGTTGGTGCACGCGTGTAACATTGTAATGTAAATGTGAATGTCATGCGTGACATGTCAATTTCCGTTTTTTTTTATCGCACGACACAGTAACCTTCCGTCACCCTTGTTCTCCGTTTCTTTTTTTTTCAGCGCATTCGTTCGTTTCTTTCTTTGTTTCTTTGTTTCTTTGTTTCACGCGGATGTCGTCGAATGCCAACTTACCGCTGTTGAAAGAGGCGTTCCAGCCACTGATGACGATTCGAGACAGTGTGGCACACTTGTTCGAATTGTTGGAGGCGAAGACGGTGCAACTGAAGCAATGTTACGGGGAGTACATTCGGCAGAGTTCCAACGATTCGCTGGTGTTTGGCCTGGACTCGTTTCATTTCCAGGGCAAATTGATCGACTTGGAGTTCCAAGACATGCGGCGGATGTTCATGGCCATCGACAACCGCATGTACGGCGAGTATTACAAATTGCGGAAGTGGATGCGGCAGTCGTGCGAATCCCTCGTGGCCGCACATCCCACAGCCGCGGCGAACAACCACAACCACAACAACCATCATATATCCACCGCCTCCACCGCTGCCATGCGCCGTGCGGTGGTTTTCAAAGACGAACTGGAGGGTGAAGTGGAAGTGTATCGCGACTTGGAACCGTACCGCGTGTATTGCGTGGAACACTTGTTGCGCTTGCACGACGACATTCTGCGGGTGCTGCAGTGGATGAATGAACTGATCGAGGAGAAGGAACTGCAGCTGCGCCACCACCAGGAGAAAGAGCACGTGGGTCTCAACATCAACAACTTTGTCCACAGTTTTCGCTTCGAAATCACCATCATTCGGGAGAAACAACGCCTGTTTGTGTCGTTCTTGGAGTTTTTCCACACTTTGCACGTCAAGTATTTGGAGCGCGTCGCGGCCAAGGTGGAATTGATGTACGAGCAATTGAACCACGACATCCAATGGGATCCACATGTCGGACATCCCGCGCTGCGCACAACGATAGCAGCAGGAACTTCTGGAACTGCCACAGCCGCCGCAACCACCATCACCAATACCACACACACATCCTTCTTTTGTGCCGATGAAACCATCTGCACGCATCCTCCCCACCAACTTGACCACCACCGCCGCCGCCTCCATCCCTTCCAACCTTGCATCCTCGACACGGTCGTCGCCGTCGCCGTCGTTGCAACCAGAAGACAAACAGGAACCCATCATCGTGCAGGAAAAGGAGAAGAAGACTGCGCGATGGAAAACGACGATGCAGAAGATGAAGCAGGCAGTGGCGCAATCCACCGTGTCGCGCAGCGCATCCTCCGAATCCTTGGCCCACCCATCCATCGAATCCTTCGCCCGCGCACCCCCAACATCCCCCGCCGCATCCATGTCGTCCGTGACCACCTCAACATCCCTTGCTTCTCCTTCTCCTTCTCCCGCTTCTCCTTCTCCCGCTTCGACTTCTCCCGCTTCGACTTCTCCCGCTTCGACTTCTCCCGCTTCGACTTCTCCCGCTTCGACATCTCCCGCTTCGACATCATCGCCGTCTTCCACCAAAGCGGATACATCCTCGGTGGCTGCTGCTGCTACTGATACTCCCGCGTTTTGTGCCTCGGATTGGATTGCACGTCGCATGCGTGCTTCGCGCGACGACAGTGTCGAGGATGTAAAGGTTGGAATGATGGCGGAGATGGCGGAGAATCGGAACGAGGAAAGCTGGAAAGACGAAGCCAAGAGTACCGGTGAGCAAGCGGCGGACTTGTCTTTCCAAGACATTTACGTGCAGTCTGCATAAATGAAAAAAAACAGGCGCGCGCACTGAAAAAAAACACAAACGATTCGAAACAACAACAACGACAACTTCAACGCACATGGAGCGCCGGATAAATGAGAAGATTGATGGATGGTTCACCACTTTCAAGCAGAACACGAAACGCAAGGCCGAAGAATTGCACTTGCTGGAGCAGTCGGAGAGTGGTAGTGACGGCACCAGCAGCGCCGCGCAGTTGTTGCAATACATATTCGACTACGATCGATTGGTGGTGAGCCAAGACGATTTGCGGCGACGCAACAAGCGATCGGCTACACCTCTTGCGTTCGCGCAGCGATGTTGTGCCCAATTGCCTTCGGACGAACAGTGCACACGGCGCCGCAAGGATGGGTCGACGTTTTGCGGCATTCACGCCAAAACATCAACGTTGTCACCCACGTCTTTTGTCCCCGCAACCATGGCTTCTTCCTCTTCCTCTTCCTCTTCCTCTTCCTTTTCCTCTTCCTCTTCTTCATCGGATGAGTCATCTTCCTCTTCCTCCTCAGACGAGGAAGAGGACGCGGAGCAAGAGGAGGATGCGTCTCCCCATTCCCCGGGTTCGGTGGCGGGGTCGGAGTCATCGAACGTATCGAAAGCATCGGATGTGTCCGCGCCCAACGAGGAACAGGTGGAAGTGTTTGCGCGCGAAATGCAAGGCATCATGTATTACGTGGACGCGCAGGACAATGTGTACCACATGGAAGACATCTTGTCGAACAAGAATCCTCCACGCATCATTGCGCAATGCGCCAAGGAATCGAACAGCGATCGCTATTGGATTCCCGCGTTTTTTGACAGCGCCGTAAATCCAACACTTACCAACGCGCAAACAAACAGCGGCCAACAAGACAACCCTGCCGCTGCCGACAATGTGATCGCAAGAGAGATATAAACACGCCACGGCTGCGCAATGCAAGAAGGAAGCAAGGTGGAGAAGGCAAAGGAAGGCAAAGAACCCATCATGGACGGTTCCAACGTAGATGACCCGTCGGAGGACGGCGACGTGCGCTGGGTGATTGATCGACGACCCTCACTGTCGCATCTGTTTCCCCGAAGCACAGATGCGGCGCAAGATGGCGGCAATGTTGCCAAAGAGACAGAAGATGAGAAAGACAACGAGAAGGACAACGAGAACGAGAAGGAAGATTGCGCAGTTTGCATGAATGCGCGCACCGCAATGCACATGACTCAATTGCCGTGCGCACATCGGTTTTGTATATGGTGTATTGTATGTTTGGGGACGCGGCAAAATATGTCACATTGGGAAGAGCCATCGTGGCGATGTCCCTTATGTCGGCGGTCTTATGCGATTTCCGAGTGTGACATATTTTGCCGCATTGTAACAAAGTAACAAGAAGGAAGGGAGGAATTGAATAAGTGCAGGATTGTGTTTTTTTTTCAGTGTTACAACAACAGCGACTGCGACTACCAACCATTTGCGCAAAACAAATCTTGTTTCACCTTATTACACATCAGAGGGCTCACCACTTGACTGACTGACTGACTGACTTATCGATTCTTCACGATGCGCAAACAAGCGGATTTAACGAAACCCATCGGCGGAAAAGAGGACATCTCGGATGTGTCGGCGCAGTGTTTGGAAGCAGTGCGCATCTTTTTCGAGTGGAAGCAAATGTACGACCAACAAACCCGCGAATGGCGCAGCGAACAACGACATCGGCAGCAGCGTCGCAGCCATGGACCGTACTTGGCGCCGGCGCGACAAGGAGCACTTCGTTGGAAAGGCGAGGGTCCTTTTTGTGTGCGCTGCGGCGAGCAAGGCGGATGTGCTTTCCAAACCACCTCGGTACCCATCGACACGGAGGAAGGATTGCCCGCGACCATCCTGCATTTCACGGCAGAATGTCTGCACCGCCCCACCCCCTGCGACTTGCGCATGGACATTCGCCTGGTGGTAATGGACTTGCACCATACGAAGGAGGTGTTGCGCGCCCGCATGCAACAGATCAAGGACGACATCATTCGCTACAAGAACTTGTTGTTGTTCGGACTGATCGCGGAAGAGACCGCCGTGGAGCGTTTCGAAGAGTGGAAGGCGGAGCTGGAGACCTCCGTGGAACAACTCATGGCGGTGGAGCAGGCGCACGTGGAGCAACTGGACCGCTTCTATGTCCGCGCCGACCACCCCTTGTCCCGGGATAACATCCTTGCCCCCGACCACCCCTACGTGTCGCGCCAGGGTGAAATCCGCCGCCGCGAAGACATGCAGCGCCACTACTTGGCGGATTTGCGCGATCTGTTGGCGCCCTGCGCATGCGCCGCCGAAGAACAAGACCGCCGCATTCGTCAAGCCGTGGAACTGTACCACAACCAACTTATGCCCCTCGTCGCCGAGTTGCGCGAACTGCGCTGGGCGGAATGGATCATCACCTGGCCCATGAACGGCGAGTCCTCCGTGCACCGCTATCCGTCCCGGCCGCAAGCAGGGTTCGTGTACCTCGAAGGATGCCGCGTGGATCACTGCAGCCCCAACATTACCACCTTCCGACCTCCGCGACTGTCTTCTGCTGCAACCGATTCCACGACATCCTCCTTCTCCTCGGCACGCACCCGCCGCGCCAAGAAGGAGCAAGAAGAAGAGGAAAGGGAAGAAGAGGAAGAAGAGGAAGAAGAGAAAGAAAGAGAAAAGGAAAGGCAAACGGAAGAGGACGACAATGGTCACATCTCCATGGTGTCGTTGCCCGACACAGTGGTGCTTGGCGACGAAGATGAAGATGATGAAGATGAGGAAGATGGGGAGAAAGATCGGGTGGAAGAGGCAACAGATGCTGCGACGAAGAGTGCAACCGCGGCAGCATTTCTTGGATCACTTCCACTCACAGAAGCAGCGATGCCTTCTGCGCTTCCGTCAAGCTTTGCGATGGGATCCGCCGTCGATCCATCCACCGCGCTGGACGCCATGATTGCCTCCGCGAAAAGTTTGCCCATCCAACAACCTTCGACCTTGGCGCATCTTGCGCAACCCCCTTCCTCGGGGTGGATGATGACAACGGGAAACCCCCCCTTAGCCGCCACCACCACCACCGCCATGCTATCCATGCCGCTGTCCACGCCACCCACGACGTTGCAGCCCATGATACCCATGTCCATTGCCGCACCCAACACAACCGCGGTGCAACCATCGTTGTTTGCGCGCACGGCCTTGCAGCAGCCGTCGGTTCGCATTCCGGGCACCATGCCGGCGGCTTCCGTGCTCAGGGAAACCAGCTACATCGTTCCCACGCCCGCGGAGAGACATGTCGTTCCGTCCATCTTTCGCACACCCACGACAAATGCATCCACCGTCGGCTTGCCTTCCTTTGCGTCTGCCACTGCATCGTCTATGACTCCATCGTCTTCCACTTCTGCCACAGCATCGTTCATGTCGGGTGGTGGTGGCAGAAGCAGTGGGGGAAGTGGATCGATCAAAATCATCCGTGCATGATCATCCGCAAAGAGAGAAGACGCGGTGTTCACCTTTTTTTTGTCGTGCGATAAGGTAACTTGGTTGGACACTCACTTCTTCCGTTGACTGCACGTTTCTTTTGTTTTCACACGCACACAGATTACCATGTCGCAACTGAAACCACGGAAACGAATAGCGAAGACGCGCATCATTCGATCGAGGATGGAATTGCGTCAATCTGTCAAAGAACTGTACGACCGCATCCAGAGTGAGGATGAAGACTCCGAAAACTTTGCAACACTTCGCCAAGATCTTCTTGGGGACAGCTCCAATTTTTTGGCGAATTGGGACGTGGGCGCCATCAAGGATTTCTCCAATCTGTTTCGGGGTGTGGATTTCGACAACTCGTTGGTGAAAGAGTTGTTTCACGTGGAAGGATGGGATGTGAGTTCTGGAGAATGTTTCGACAGAATGTTCGAGCGTTGCACAGGGTTCAACCAGGATCTGAGCCGATGGGACACGAGTTTTGCCAACAGCATGCAATCCATGTTTTGCGAATGTGCTTCTTTTAACCAACCGCTGAACACCTGGGAGGTGGGCGATGTGACCCACATGACCGCAATGTTCAAACATTGCACCGATTTCAACCAACCGCTGGACAAATGGTCTGTGTTCAGCGTTGAAAGTGTCGCGAACATGTTTAATGGTTGCACCAAGTTCAATCAACCCTTGCACACCTGGAACTTCCAGGCTGTGCAAGAAATGTCCAACATATTCCAAGATTGCAAAGAGTTCAACCAGCCCTTGACTCGGTGGAATGTGTCCCTCGTCGGCGATTTCACCCGCATATTCAGTGGATGTACCAAGTTCAACCAGCCACTGGACCACTGGGTCGTGTCAAGTGTGAACTGTATGTGCGCTGCATTCGAAGGTTGTTGTGAGTTCAACCAGCCCCTCGATACATGGGAAGTGACGCAAGTGAACGACATGCGGGAAATGTTCCACGGATGCAAAGCCTTCAATCAGCCGCTTTCATCGTGGGATGTGTCGAATGTGCGCGACATGAAAATGATGTTCGCCGAATGCACCGCATTCAACCAGCCGTTGAACACATGGACGCCGGTAAAAGCAACCCAGGTATTTAAAATGTTCGAAAATTGTGTGTCGCTGCAGCAAAATTTTGCGGAGTGGAAACTTTCGTCGCTTCCAATCAACACAAATCCAGCCATGTCGTTCGTGGGCTGCGTGAAGATGCGTCCCGAGTTGTACTTCGTGGGCAAGCAATTGAAAAGATTGCACACAGTGTCTACGTTGGTGTCACCGGACCAACTGCCTGCGCCCAACCAGTATTTTGCGCAGCTGTTCGCAAAAGGTGCGATGTGGAACGATCCATCCCGCACGCCATTGCTGCACAATGTGCAAGCCATTTACAATGATGGGCTGCTTCACCACGGTGACGTTCAGCAGCGCACGCTGCAACATGCATTGAATCACCCGTCCTTCAAAATCGAGATGGAAATGTACCAAGGATCGCCATACCCCATCTTGGTGATTCCGAGGGGCACTTGTCTCTACACCGGTCGCGAGCACATGACGTCCCCACACGACCTAGCGACATCGTTTTGGCATTTGTACAAGCTGGATCAGAACAACAACCTGCATCAGTACTTGAACAAGATGGGAAGTACGTTGACGTACTTTTACCCCTGCCCCAACTTGTCGTACGTGGTGAACACAACCTTCAAAAACATCGACATGGTGACAACCACGAAAGATCTGCGGTTGGTGTGTCTCGTCAGTCCGTCTCCCTTGTGTCGCTTCCACAAAGACAACGATCTGCGAAATGAATTGCGGCGCGTCAGCGACCATCGATCTGCCTACGCAAACACGTTTGGTGAATGCAAATTGCAAGAATACGACCTGTGTTTCACGCCCCAGTTCATGAAAGACATGCATGTCCATGGACAGATAGCCATTGCGCACATGGACAGTGTGAGTGCGAACGCGGATTTGATTTCGCAGTATTTGGGGAATCACTTGCACAACTCCGTGTTGTTCAATGCCAGTGCTTTCAACAATGCATTGCGCGACACGAACCACCACACATTCGACTTGTCCACTCCCTCTGGCTCCATCATCGAGGAGATGATGAAGATGAATGTTCATCGAACGTACGGCATTCCGGAGATTGCGCTGGTGCCCTTCGACTTCACTGTGCCCAACAGTGAACACGCGTTCCAAAATGCGCGCGCACAAATGGAGGGAAATCTTGGGACGAACAACGTGGTGTCTGCCCCGTTTGTGTTCGAGCCGTGCCACTCCATCCAGGGAGCCAACTCCGCGACGATTTGTCACAACATGGCACAGTGGGTGCGTCAATCGGCGCCGGAGATGTTGTACAACTGCCAATATTTTCCCATTTTGCGGGTTTGGCGCGATCGGGCAGATACGTCCTTGCCCATGTTGGTCAGCGAAGAACAGCTGGCCTCCTTGCCCAACCGCGCCCTCTTGTATCAACCTTTCGCCACCTATCTCGATGGTGCGCGCGAGCCCAACGCCTTTTGCGCCATCGAAACCATGTTTTCGTCCACGGCGGTGGTCAGTTACACAACCCACGCGGAACCCGCTCCGCTCCAACCAGAGGACATTGTGTACGAAGGAGGCAAGGCTGCTGCTGCTGCAGTCGCGGCGCCAACTGCGGCGCCAACCGCGGCGGAAGCAAACGAGAACCAAGTTTACCCGGTGTTGCACGCGAAAAACCAGAACATGGACAACAACAAGAACAAGAACAAGAACAACAACAACGATCCCTTCCTCCGGGTGGATCCGTTTCTGGCGCAACCAATCTCCCATCTCGACGCTGGCTTTTTCTACCAGGAAGTCAATCGTGTGCCCATCTTCGCCTTGCCGCAACGTCGTCGTCTATTCACTTCTCCGCAGCCGCCGCCGCCGCCCCAACCACCAACCCACGACACCAATGGCACCGATCACTTTGCCGAAAAAACGGCCCTCGGTTCCGCGGACGGCGGCGTTGCGACGAAGATGGTGGTTGGTGGTCGTCGAGGATGCGCGCAATCATGCCGCCGCTGCCATCGCCGGCGCTTCCACACGTTGGGAAAACGACGACGACAACGACCAAGCGGGAAAGCGCGAACACGGAAAACGTCAAGGTTTTCGAAGACGCGGCAAACACGGAAGAGACATCGCAAACCATTCTCATAATTTTCGAAATGTGACATATTTTGCGCATGCATGGGTCCAAGGAGGTGGTTGAGGAAGTGGTGAAGAGGGGGGATGCGGTGTGCGTGCGCACGAGTGGACTGGGTGTGATGGGTGTGTGGAGGGACACAGCATCAAAAAACAAACAACACAATCCTGTGCACAGTCGATTGTTTTGTTTTTTTGTCGTATTGTTGTCTCACCAACTTTGTTTCTTCCGTTTTCTTGTTTTTTTTGCGTTTGTTGTTTTTTTGAAGTCTTTTCTTTGTTTTTTGCTGTAATGTCGTCTTCTGCACCGTCTTCGAATGCTGCCGCTGCTGCGTATGTTAGCACCAGCATCTCTGATCCAACAAATGTCCCAGCGTCCTCGGAGGGCATGTCGGAAAAGGATGTCCAGCATCACGTGAATGCGGAAATCACTCGCGTGTTTCAGGAGGTACAATTGCTGGAGGCAATCCAATTCATGAAAAGGTCGTGGCGGTCAGGTTACGATGCATGCATGACAAAAACTTACTCACCCACCAACTTTTTTTACCCGCATGCAGACAAAATATGGCAGGGATTGAAGAAACTCCTTCCGCAAGACAATTACTACTTGTGGTTGCACTACCACCAGTCTTCCAACGGTGGAAAAATTCTTTCCGTGACTTGGATCAATAGCCAATTGCAGCCGAACAAGTTGCCACAGCGTCTCATTGACCCCATCTATCGCGACTTTGTGCGGGACAACGCGGGATTTGTGGCCAAATACCACTTTCCACGCGAAATGGTGTTCGCGCGCACTTGGGACAAAATCAACCGATTGAGGATCGATTACGAGCAGCGCACTATTTGGTGCGAGCAGCCTGCGCCCGAATGTGTGTACATCGTGGATGTCGACGATCCCGCGCACAATTGGTTGTCCGACTTCGCATGCCAACCCCGGAGCCGCGAGCTGTTCCATCTTGCGAACGAACCACCGTTTGGTACACCATGTGGAGTGATTGGGCGACGATTGTTCGTGCATGCGAAACACTCCAGTCACGTGTGCACGGACAAGTGCCAAAAAGAAGGTGTGTCGGTCGCTCGTGAACCAGTCGAAGCTGTGCAAGACCAGAAGGGTAAACAGAAGTGTCTGAAAAAAGTCAAGCGCAACAACAACAGTGCTGCACTGCCCATCGAAGAAAAGGGAAAGGACGAAAAGGAGGAAAAGCAGAACGTGGAAACGGGAGAACAACCGACAACGTGCGACTCACCCCCTCTTCCTCTTCCTCATCCTCATTCCGTTCCTCCTTCTCTGTCTCTGGCTCCAACTCCAACTCCAAGTGCATCGCAACCGGCGGATGCCACCACTGCGAACACTGTTTTCGCTGCCCAGGCGATTTCACTTGCGACAAAGCCAGTCGTGATGCACCCACGTGATCCAATCGATCTCTTTTTTGGAATCAATTCCATCGATTCGAGGAATATGCCTGACGTCGTGACGCTCCTGAAGAGTTTGCCGGCCCCAATGCTTCCCGTGTTGTTCGATTTGGAGATCGCGTGCAGCTTGGAACACATGAAATGCAATTGGCCACAGTTCACTGGCGGTGAATTTGTGCGTCCTCTCCCCAAAGGGTGCGACCAAGCCATTTGCAACCAACTGTTGAACGCCGGCACATTGCGCGAATTGTTTCCGACGATGATTGCATCCTCATGCTTCGTGGAGAGGAGGTACTGTCGAGAGGAAGAGAAAGATGGCGAAAGCTATTGGGTGTGGATAGTGCGCTGGTCGGACAGCATTCACTTGGCGCGAGAAGCATGCGCAGCAAAAGGATTCCCGACGATGTTCCAGGTGTCGGATTGTGCCTTGTTTCCGTACCTCAATCGCACACTGGCACCAAAGTCTGGCGACGAGCTGTCCGAAAGAGAGATTTTTGCACACACCGAAGCGTGCATTCTGCAATTCATCAAAGACTTTGACAAACATGCGGAGAAGTTCCCGGAAGAGATGGCGGATGTTCCACCTGTGTTTATCGTACACCACGAACACCGTTTGTTTCCGATGTTGCCTGCCTTCGTCGACAAACACCGCGGCCATTTCACGCCCGTGACGCATTTCCGCATCATGTTGGTGAATAAAGGAGAGTATCGCACCAAGCTGCACCTGGAATGGCCAGCCTTGCTCCAACGTGCCCACTGTCGTCGATTGGACAACCGCATTCGTGTGTTGGAGGAACAAATCCAACCGGACGCAGCATTGGCAAAGGAAAACATCGCATTGGTGCATTTGGAGGCGGATCGGATCGTGTACCAGTACAAGCTGTACCAAGTGGTGTCGTCAAACATGCACGCGTTGCCTGAATTCAAAAGCAGCCAGATTTTGAACCGGTGGGTACCTCGGAACAACGTATTTGTCCATCGCATCCATCGTGAGTCTGCGATGTTCAAACGTTCCAAGAGCTTGATGTTGCGTCTCCAATCCATTTTGACCAAGAATGATGCGGTACATTGCGACATGGTCGAATCGACGGACACTGCTGCTATTGTAATCTCCTGGAAACAAGATGTGCATTCCACGTACTTCGTCGACCCTTTTTACGACACGCTACCGCAACCCTTCTCACGCGAAATCATTTTGGCGCGTTCCGTCGAAAAGGCGTTGATGCTGAAAACGCTCTACGACGATCACCTTTCATACTGTTGCGCAGAAGCGATGGCAAGCATTTCTTGTGATATGGTGATCAGTGACTATGACCCGCTTTTCAAGTACGCCGAAGAGTTTGCCGGTTTGCCGGAATTGACTCAATACACTGGTGGGGTTCGACTGCCCTTGTCGTCGCGACCGGACAGCTCCCGTGCTTGCAGCTCCCGTTCTTACTACATACTCTGTCTCAATGCCATGAAGTTAACGCGCACTTCTCCTCTCCCTTTCCCTTCTCCTTCTCCTTCCCCTTCCCCTTCCGCCTCCCTCTCAACCTCGGCTGCTCTGGTGAATCATCCAGCGACATCCAATGTTGCGGTGACAACAATGACCAAGGTGACCGAAAACAACCGCGTGCAACAACAACAACAACAAGACGAGCACGACGATGACCCAATCGACTACGAACGCGAAAACAAAAGGTACTTGGCCCAGAAGGAACAGGAGAAGCGGGAGCTCCAACAGCGCATTGGAGAGAAGGTGCAATGGATTTTGGAGGAATTGAAGGTGGCCAAGGTGCTGGATCCGTCCAAGGCGCACTGGCCGGGTCATTCGCCCCAAGAATTGCGCGTGGCATTTGCAAGTCACTCCGAGATGTATGTGCACGTGGACATGCTCGCCAAGGCATTGATGGATCGACGCTTCGATCATGGATGCATCGTGACCGTGCTGTGGGATGCAAGCAGGTCGTTGGTGGAGATTGTCCTGTCTTGGCGGCATGCAACTGTTGCCACGGCCGCCACCACGGCCACAGTCATGCTCCAGGACATCAACCGACTGGTGAAAGATTTTCAGCGTCAAGTGGTGCTGATGCGGGAGTCCATGGAAGGAGTTTCATGCGAACTGTGGTTGTCGGATCATCCATCCATGCCCGTTAACTGCAACACATTCGTCGAGTGGGTCAATAAGGCGTGGAGGGAAGGGAAGTGCGATGCGCGCGTCGTGGACGTGGAGATGCGAACCATCACCATCCCCGCTTCTCCCACCGATGCTGTTGTAGCCGCCGCCTTAGCCGGAGCTGCAGCCGCACCAAGAGACTCAGCCGCAGCTCTTCAAGAAACAACCAAGGATTGGGTGGTGTGCACGTTGGTTCCCAACAACAACAAACGCAGGATGGAACGTGTCGCGGTGAGCAATCTGTTTTGTCTTGGCACTGCTCCCAAAGTGAACATGGCGACTTTCGAACAAACCATGTCTCCCAAAATGGCGCATGCATTGAGCATGGTGCGCAATCGCATCGAGGTGTTTCGCGAAGCGATGCAATATATGGTGCAAGTGAAGGAAATCGATCCGACAGTCGCGGAGGCCATGGACAAGCAGCAGCAGCAGTCGTCAATACAATCGCACCAATGCACCATCGTCATTGGGCATCACGACCTCGACCAGTTCCCCGATGACATCCTGCTGTTGAAAAAATACATTATCGAAGCTGGGTTGTGTGATCGTGTGTTTCACACCAACTACAAAACCTTCATTTCGCGTTCCAAATTGTCCTGGGCACACGTGAACAACAATCCAGATGGAATTTTGTCGGGCACTGAGTTGGTTACACGCGGCTGCACCCTGTTGTTTTATTGGTGTGACAAGCTTAGTCGCGATACGGCGCAGCAGATGCAAATGGACGACTTGGTGCTCCAATTTGAACGCGATGCGAAGATTGCAAAGATGGACATCACGACCCGCGTATACGGGGGAGAAACTTGTCCCGTCGTGAAAACGGCGGCGTGGCGTGCAGACCGCATCCACCAATTCTTTCAACGCACCGGAAAAGAGTCGTGGGAAAGGCAAGTGCGCGTCCAAGCAATCGTGGACCAGGTATACCAAATGAAAAAAGAGAACGCAGGGGTGATTCGTCTCCACGTGGATGTTGGCGAGCGCGCTGCCGAACTGTACGCGTTGCTGACCAATGTGCCAGACGTGAACTCGGTCTGCATCCGACGCAATTGCGTGGAAATTGCCTTTGGTGACACTTACCCCGTGTGGATGGCGCCAAACAAACCAACCGTCACCACTGCATCTGCAGACGTCAAGGCAAAGGATGAGGACGCAAAGGATGAAGCAGACGCAATGGAAGAGGAAGAGGAAGAGGAAGGAGAGGATGAAGAGGAAGAGGATGAAGAGGAAGAGGAAGAGGGACATTTGGTGTCTCACTGAAAACGCAAAAAAAAACAACTTGTCTTTGCATGTGTTTGAATGGCAACGTGTAACATCTTAACAAAAATTGATTGATTGAATGACAACCTTCTTTTTTTTTACCAAATTACACGGCATACTACACTACAGCTTTTTCGAGCTCCGCAACTTTATGTTGGAGTGCATTGAACTGTTGTTCGTATTGTTTGCACTGTTTTTCCAATTGTGTGCATCGCGTTTGCAATGCGGACATGTCGTCTTCCATTTTCCACTTCGCGATGCAAAAATGGCAGGTGATATGGTCGATAATTTCGTAATAATGGTCATCCAACCACTCGCGCTGCACGCTGAAGTCATCAACGTCGTCGCACCATGGAACTTTGTCTGGGTCCGTGGAAGTGCGCATCATCATGTCGTAGACATCGCAGGTGCGGCGCATCAAATCGTTGCACTGTTCAAGCGTGCACAGGGGAGCGTTGTGTACGATGATCGGATCCAATTCTTCCAACAGCGATGCTGCGTCTGGGGAGTGTTCTGCGAAACACGGTTTCAAACAAATGCTGCGCTCGCACTCTTGACATGGCATCACGTTGTCGCCACCATCTCCGCACATCATGCATCGGCGTCTTCGTGCCATGTTCTCGTGGTGGTTGTTTTTGTTCTCGGACTTGAGTCCATTTTCACGAGTGTCTTTAAGTTTGGCGGTTGTTCAAAAAAAAGTGTCTGCGGAAAGCATACTGCCGTTGTTCTTGTTTTTTTTTCCCATTTTCTTCTCATGTTGGAATTGATTTCGTGGCCCGCGTTCATCGCAAGTTTCGTGGTGGGCATTGCCTGCGTCACACTGTGGGGTCCCGCCGCAAAGAAAGTGTACGTGTTTCCCTCCCCGGACAATGTGGACAGTTTGATGTTCCGCGACCCCGCCAACCAGTGCGTCGTCTTCCATCCCACGCCGAGTGCCTGCCCTGCCGCAAAAGCCGACAAAAGCTTCCGAGTCGCCGATTCGCACGAATAGACTCCTGCGTCCTAGGTTCCTAGGTTCCTAGGCGCAGTGATACCAGGTGCATCGAAAATTCCCTTTTTTTCTCCTCGCACACTATCTTCGCGCCACACACACAACAAGAGAACTTGATCCCCCGGATTTCTCGGTTAAGATAGGACGTTGCAACACACCCGAGGGGAGAAAAAACAGACACCGACACAATGGTTAATTTCCGCAAATTCTTGCACGATCCGCAAGGTCGCATCATCATGTCCATTTTGCTCGGCTTTGGTTTAGCATCGTTGTTTCGCAGTGCTTGCCGAGGACGCCACTGCATGCAGTTTCTGGCCGCGCCGCTGGAGGAAGTAGAGAAGAAGGTCTACGAAGTCGCGCCTGGCAAATGTGTTTCATACACTCCCGCGCCAACTTCATGTCACAGCCGCGGCAAACGCAAACTGGTGAATTTTGAGTGAACAGGTGAAAGGGGGAGGGGTAGAGACATTGCGTTGCAACAGGTGCGCAAAGAATCTCGACAGCATGCAAAGAACGCGGACGCCTTTTCTCCTTCCATCGTTTCCACCTTTTTCCATCGCACCATCGCGCCATCGCACCATCGCACCTAAATCGATTGTTCCATTGTATTGAGCAGATGAATCACCCTGCGAACACGACCAATTTGCATGATTTGCCAATGGATCACAGCGGCGGTGTTGGCGGCGCTGGCCCCATGCTGATGCCACCACCTCCTCCTTCTGCACCAAATGTCAATGCTGCGGTGGACACGGGGACGGGTCCCAACGGCGTCGCCTTGGACCAGGCCACCATCCAGCAAATCGTGAGTGGATTGCAACAAGCCAGCATTATGGGCGCCACCCAATTGCCGTCGCGCGACATTCCGCAGCAGACCTTGCCGCGCCAGTCAGATGCGGCAGTACAGCCCAACTACATCCCCGGCCAACCATCACCCTCTTCAGCCTCCGCAGCAGCAGCAGCCGCCGCCGCTTCCTCTATGGCCACCGCTGCTGCAGGAGGAGTAGGCATGTCCACATGGTCCATGGATGCCTTGCGCATGCCCATCTTGGTGGCGCTGTTGTATTTTCTCTCCCAGTTGCCGGTGGTCAAGCGCCTGACCCAGCAATGGTTGCCCTTCGGGTTTCGCAGCGATGGCACCTGCAATTTCTACGGATTTGTCGCTATGAGCCTGTTGTTTAGCGCGTCGTACGCGTGTTGCGAACGGCTCTTGAACGACGGGATGTAGGGCAGTGTGTGATAGAAGGGAAAAACTGCGCTGTCTCGCCGCAATCTTTTTTGCCACCCAAATTGACAAGGAACCGAATCCCAGTTCATTCATCCATTCATTGGTTCATTGGTTCATTGGTTCATTCGTTCGTTGTCAATTCCGTTGTTTTTGTTTTTTTTTCGTTTGCTGCATGACGACAACCCATCTGCCCGACGTGGAGCGATTGTTGCAGAATTTGCCACCACACTGGCGCGATGCAGATCACCCGGTCACGCTGGAATTGGTATTGGACGGCGGGGTGTTCAATGGCTCGTACATGATTGGTGGACTGATGTTTTTGAAGGCGATGGAGGCGCGCGGATACATTCGGGTGAGGCGCATTTCGGGCAGCAGTGTTGGGTCCATCGTGGGCTGTCTGTACCTGCTGGACTGTCTGGATGCCTTTGGTGCATGGTATGAAGATGCGCGCCGCCATTTCGCCGAACACCACAACTTTGCGCTGTTGAAAGACATGCCGCAGTTTTTGCGCAAAGCGCTACATCCATCATCTTCCCTTCCACGGCAATCAGCAGACGACACCCAGGAGGAATGCGACGCGGAACGAGCGTCCAGGGAACAGGAAGCGGTGCGCAAGGTGAACGGCGCATTGGTGGTGACCTACTACGATGGCGAGTGCAAGGTGACACAGTCTCAGTACGCGTCGCTGGAGGAGTTGGCGGATGCGCTCATCCGCTCGGCATTCTTGCCGTGGATGATTGACGGCCGCGATTGCTACCAAGGGCGGTATCGCGATGGCATCAATCCGTGGATGGTGGAGGTGGACAAGGAGGACGAGGTATCCGCAACAACAACAACAACGACGCAAACGACGACGGAAGGATGCAAGGTGTTGTACATGGATTTGCACGGCCTGGACAAATTCATGCACATGTGGAACATCAAGAACGAGCGCACCAACCTGCATCGCATTCTCAGTGGCATGTTGGACGTGCATGCCTTTTTCATCAAGGAAACACCCACGTCCATGTGCAGTTTTGTATCGCAATGGGGCGTCTTGGAACGGCTGCGCTGGTTTGTGAAACAGTGGATCGAACGCATTGCCATGTGGCTGGTGTTTGCCTGGATTCGGTACTGCCACCGTCGCGGCGTGGTGAACAACAGCAGCGGCAGTGCCGAACTCAACACCTCGCCCTTTCCATTCCTCATGGCCTGCGCAAAACGCGCTGGACACGCAATCCTGCAACAATGGATTGAAACCTATTGTCTCTAGTTGCGACTCTTGCGCCGCCGCAGCGTCTTTCGCTTCGACCTCTTCTCCTCTGACGTTTTTTCCTCCGACTTTTTTTCCTTCAACCTTCTTTTCGTTGTCGCCGTTCTCAATGTTTTTCTTATGGGAATGGGGGAATGATGGCGATGGCGGCGCAGATGATTTTCGGGTCGATAATGAAGGAACCAGCGATCGAATTCGAGGGTGCGCCGCCGCTGTTGTTTCAGGCGCACGAACTGCTCTGCTTTTTCTGCACGAATGTCTTCGACGGAGGGTTGGTGTCCGTAGCAATCCATGCTGAATCGCCGCAACAACCCCTTCTGCTGGAGTCTGTTTTGTTGCTGCACTTCGAAGAGGAAGGACGCCATGCATTCGAGGCGATCCACAAACTGCTGATAGTAGGGACGATCCGCGTACAAAAAGGCCAAGTAGAAACTGAGGATGGTGTCGATGGTCGCAATGCGAATTTCGCGTGGTTTCTCCTTTCCTGCTGAAGCAAACGTTGCGGATGATGAGGATGAGGATGAGGATGAGGATGAAGAAGAAGAAGCGTGCGTCAAAGAAGGAGAGGATGAAGGTGATGGTGCGGAAGTTGCAGGAAGAGATGAAGAAGAGGAACGGGAAGAAGAGGAACGGGAAGAAGAGGTGTGTCGGCGGCGATCGGAGGGGACTGGCACCACGTTGTAGCTGTGGCAGGCGATGGTTTGGTACACGAAGGCCACGGTGTCCTGATGCACGCGGATTTCCAAGTGTTCCGGGATGATTTCTCCGAGGGGTGCATGGTGGCGCACAGTCACTCCCGTCACTCCCGCCGCTTGGAGATGCGCGCGCACAACATCGCAGAGCGCAACCGGATCGTTGGCGAGCACATCAAAATCGGCAAACTGGTGGATGTGTTGTCGGTCTTCGGGGGGCATGTACTGCGAATACAACGACAAGGCGTATCCGCCGAAAAACACCACTCCGTGTTGGATGAAGGTGTCGCGCACGATTGTGTACACTTCTTCCTCCCGATGTGCATTTTCGTCCTTCTCGACACGTTTCCCGTCGCGGTGGCGGCGATCACCATCACCATCACCATCACCATCACCATCACTGTCTTCCATGGGACGCTGGAAATCGATGGAGCGACAATTGCGGTGTGTGACTGGATAATGTTCGTTGAGCAACATCAAGCGGCGCAGGATTTTCTCCCAGCGCGAGGTGTCGCCCATCGGACGCGACAGTTCCAAATACATGGACATGCGCAGGAAATTCGGCGGCGCGTAGTGGATGCGGTCCAACACCACCGCGTGTTGCAACAGCGGGCGAAAGAGGGTGAGAGGCAACTGCGTGATGTCGGCGACTGGCATGAAGTTGACAAACACTTTGTAGGTGCCGAAGTGCATGCCCGCCTTCGCCTCCACCTCGCGGAAACCCTTGCGGTAATACAGGTTTGCGAGCCGCTTTGCATCGTCCAATGCGCGCGGAGAGAAAAAGTCGTAGTCCGGCAATTCCACGTCGCGGTCGTAAAACTGAGACTCTTGGGGAAGGATATTGTTGATGGCGGTGCCGCCGTAGCACAACAGCTTGCGGTTGCGCAAAAAGTCTTCCACGATGTGCACCATGGTTTGCACTTCTTCCGACTGGATCTTTGACCGTTGCAGGCGCTGCTGCCCCTCGTCCACCACCGCGCGCAAAATGGCCAGTTCGCACTCTGCGAAGTTCAACCCTTTGCATTGCGCATTCTTCGTCATCTTCTCTTTCTTCGGTTGCTTTCGTTTCTTCTGTTTCTTTTGAGTTGTTGACATGGTGTGTTTTTTTGGTTCGATTGCGTTTCCGTCTCCTTCTCCTCCTCACTTACACAATGCGAACAAAAAAAACGGGGTTTCGTCGAGACAACGTTGGATGTGGCAGGATGTGGCAGGATGTGGCAGGATGTGGCAGGATGTGGCAGGATGTGGCAGGATGTGTGACCGTTCTTATCGCAAGGATTCGGGCTTGGCGACAAAGGCGCGTCCGTGTCGTCGGAAGAAGGTGCGATAGGCGCGCAAGGCGTCGTCGCTGTGTTGGTAGCGCATGGCCACCATCTGGCAACCTTGTCGGTGGCACAAGGCAGGGTCGGGGTTCGCGGGGTCGGAGGTTTTGGGGTCGGGGATGACCATGGAGAAATGGAGCGCGTTGAAGGCCACCCATTCTTGGCCATCGGCGCGATGGTGTTGCACGTCGGGGAAGCGATACAGCCGCATGCGCGCAGAGTTCGATTGCAGGTTGATGAGTTCGGCTAACTCGGGTACGTCGGTCACGGGGCGGTCGGCCATCACGATCAATTTTCCACGCAAGGATTCCAACGGCGCAGTCGCAATGTTGGTGGCGCGTGGCACCAGCAAGTGTTGGTGGCTGCGCAACACGGCGGCGATTTGCGACAAGGTGTCGGCACGTTGCGTCTGCAGGCGCAAGTGCACGAAGAGGGGATCGCGCGGATTGGGACATCCATCGAAGGCAAAGCCTTGGGTCGCGAGGGTCTCCACGACTTCGCGCAGCGGGATGGAGTTGAAGGTGGTTTTGACGTATCGGTTGTTCGCGACGCTGGTGGCCACCACGGGGCGCCGTTGCTCCGAATACACCTCCATGTCCACGCAGCGCACACCTTCCCGCAACACGGCTTTCAAGTTGCACAGATCGACGTAATCGTTTTCGTACTTGCCGCCCGAGCAAGCGTTGAAGGCCGTCATCGCATAGTAGTCGCAGGCGCGAAGGCGGAAGGTGTCGTCGATGTTGCTGATCTGGCCGTTCATGGAGGGATACAACTGGCTCATGGTGCTGCAGGCTTGGGCGCCACCGCGTCGATGCATCTGAATCATGTGCACCAGGAACAGCAGCATGAGTCCGAAGGTGACCAGCACCAACACGAAGGATTGAAAGTCGGAGTCACCAGTACTGCCACCGCCTCCGCCGCCGCCACCCACCTCCATGTTGAAGGTGGACAAGTTGGACAGGTTTGCGCGATTCATGTTGACGTGTTGAACAGATTGGATTTGCGCGGTATGCTGTAGCGGGACACTTTTTTTTTCCGTTCGTGTTTTTTTTCCCGTTCGTTAGCGCAGCTCAATGAGACTGTTGGGTCGGCGAATGACATCGAACTCGTTGTCCCACGCCGGCAATCCGGTGATGAGTTCTTGTCGTTCGCGCTGCCGCGCTTCGTTGTATTTGCGGATGGATTCCAAGATCCACTTTTGTTTCTCCACTTGTCGGCGCTCCCACTCTTCAGTCGATGGTCGACCTTTGTAGCGATACCAGAGAATGAAGCCGAAAAAGGCGAGAAAAGATGCGAAGAGAACCAGGTTGTACAGCGTGTTGTAGTACGTGGTTTTGGTGGAATGACATTGGTGCAAGCATTCGCGCAAGAAATATTGCACGCCCGGCTCCACCAGCGATGGAGTGTCGGATTGAAATCCCCAGTCCATGGATGCCATCTTTTTCCCGTGTTGTTTTTGTTTCGGCTACCCTCGCGCGCGTGTGTGTGTGCTAACGAGGAGAAAAAAGAAGCGGAAGTTTTCTGCACACAGGTGTACATAGATAAACCATCCCTTTTTGTACCAACCTCCCTCCTATTGCAACCCCCGGTTGTTTCACCCCCCCCCCTCCATCATTGCATTGAACCCATTTCGGCGCCAGGCACCATGAACGATTTGACACGAGTGTTGTTGTATTGCATTGCTTTGGCTGTGTTTGGGTGGATGGTGCACGTGCTGCCATTTGGCGTCGCAACAATGTGTTTTTTTGCAGTGACGGTGGGTCTGCAGTGTGCAGCGGAGGCACTCTTTTCCGACGACCAAGAAATCTTGGAAGACACGGAAGACATGGAACACAAAGAAGACAAAGATCATCGTTGGCGCAACAGGGCGTGGGATGCATTGGTGCCATGGAGTTTGATCTGGGGAGCAACCTTGTTGTTTTTGCGGGTGGCTCCTTCGCAACATCGCGTGTTCGGCGACTGGATGGTCCCTTGGTTGCGCGCGGAGGCGCTGCATCTGTTGCGAGCAGTTGGGCGGGCGGCAGATGTGCCGCGTGCATTGGATGAGACGGATGTGGTGGAAGACATGATTGCGGACGTGGACAACATTCTGCGGAGATTGGATTCGCGCACCGCGCTGCCGCAATGGAATCATCTGTCTTCCTTTCTTCCACCGGACCAAGCGCCGCAGCTCTTGGCGCAATGGCAACAGTTGGCGCAAACGAAAGAATTTTTTGGGGTGGCTGCGTGGAGTTCGATCGCCGCGGCATTGACTCTGTGTTGGCAACCGCGACTCCGTCCCCCTTCCCTTCCCTTCCCTTTTCCTTCTCTTTGGGTTCGCTCCCAATCAATGTCGCCGCCGCCGCCGTCGTCAAGTCCGTGAGGCGTGAATAAACATTTCCCCTTTTTTTTTCGTCTGCACATCTATCTATCCATCCATCCCATCCATCGTTCGCCATTTCAACGGACCCCCGTTTTTTTCGCAGATCGGACCCCCGTTTTTTTCGCACATTGGTAAGCGAAGAGCAAAGTCATGTCGTCAACGCGGAACAAAAACACGCCCTGCAATTATCGCATGGAGCAGCAGCAATTTGCGCAACATGCGCGCTACATGATGAATCCGCATGCGGCGTGGGGGGTTGCCTATCAGACGCAATTGCCGGGCAACGGATTGTTGCCGGGACAACTGCCCTGGGATCAACTCAGCCACAATGCGCCGGACACGGAGTCCTTTTTGTGGGGCATTGGGTCCACGGTCTTGGACGGTCCCCAACAAGGCCCTTCGTGTTTCGTGCCGCAAATCCGAACCTTGTCCAGCGCCGACATCTATCAAAAAGCACCCGTGCACATGCCAATGGATTTCCGGCCCTTGCAAGGACAGCGTCCGTCGTTGCACTGAACCAACCAACCCAAAACAAAGAAAAAAACAAAGAAAATACGAAGAAAAAAAGGTTTCGGTGTGACATATTTTGCCGTTAAGTGGTTACAGTCGAAGGAGTGAGGAGAAACACAAGCAGACAAACTTGAGGATGAATGAGACGAAACACTAATTGTTGTTTTTGGGATGAAAGCCGAAGATGCAACCTTGGGGTTGGATGGTTTTGATTTCCGTGGTGACCATGGTCGCATCTTGATGGTTGCCGTTGCGCATCCAGACCTTCAAGATGCAAAACCCCTTTTTGGGCGAGATGGTGATGCCGGTGAGGGATTGAACGAAGGAGTGATGGCGACTCACGACATTGCCCATGACGGCGTACGCCATTTTGCGCCAGGTGTCGGGCACCGCTTTGTTGGCCACTTTGTACGAAAAATAGCCACCCATGATGTTCTCCGGGTCTTCGTAGCGCGGCGCAATTCCCTCGCGCATGAGGAACAACATGCAATTTTCGACGAGATTGGCAGGCAGCGATTCCATCAGGGCAATCGCCTCTTCCACCGTGTACATAGCGGCGATGCGCACGTAGCTTTCCATGTTCCACTTCGAGTCGTGCGGCAAATGTGCCCACAACACCCACCCGTTTGACAGCGGATGACGATGATTGTCGGCAACCATCGTCAGCGAAGACGCCGCCGCGGACCCCAAGGTGCCGGGACACGATGAGGTCGAGGCAAATTTGGCGGGGGTCAAAGTGGTCGCGGGTTTTAGCGATCTGGATTTCGCGGAAGTGGTGGGTGCGGACAAGACAGCCGTGGTGTATGCGGACATGGCTTTTGTTCTGTTCTGTTCTGTTCTGTTCTATTCCGATGTATCTCTTTGGGGATGAATGAATGAATAAATTCGTGCGACTTCTGCTGCTGCTGGATGGATGGGACAAAAACCAAACACAAGAACACAGACACACTTGGAAAACAGAATACGGTTGTTTGTTTAAGTTCCGATTGAATTATAGAGTCGCCATGGACTCCCCCCCCCCCACCTCGCCGCGCATTCTTCCTTCGGCGCTTACTTCTCGCCGTTGTTCTTCGTGAACACTGGTTGCGCGGACAAGATCATAGCCTCGCCGCGATGCAACGCACACGATTCTGTTTTCAAGGACGGCAACAAAAAGTTCAAAGTCGCGTTGGGGTCGGACATCATGCAGTCGTAGTCATCCGCCTTGATTCCGTGATGGGAATCAGGGTGCATCAACACGTAGCGCGCAAAGGACAACCCCAACAGGTTGTTTTCCCAATTCACCTGCGCAAACGCCTCCAATGCGAAGGATCGCTGCACCGTGGTGCCGGCCTGATTGCGAAACGTAATGCTGCACTGCAAGACGTGGAACCGCGAACGCTCGGGCCACTTGGCTTTGGCGATGCGATCCAACTCTTCGCGGTCGGCGCCGATGCAGGACGACGGCAAGAACAACACCCATCGTTTTGCGCAGTTAGGTACCTGTTTCACACGCACCATAAACGAGGGATGCACGTCGTTGTAGCACACCAACTGGTCCGTGGCGGCAGGCGGAAATCGACGCATCCATTGCTTCTCGCAAAAACTCACCCAGTACAGCACTTGGTACCCGATCGCATCCAAAGGCAAGTATGGTCGCAATGTCGTATAGGCGGACACGCCAACCAAGCGCATTGTGCTCGCCAGCGATGGACTCAACCTCAACATCGACCCGACTATCACGACGCCCAGGCATTTACCGAAGAACAGCCCCCAACCCAGCATGAAGACGAACCCTGAAACAATTGAATGTTGAAAAAAAAAGCAGAACAATCAAGAAGTATTGAGAAGAATTGTGATGTGTGTTTGTGTAAGGTTTTAAGTAATTATCGATGGGTATCACACCCCCGTTTTATTGCATTGCATTTGCGAAGGTTGTCTACTGCGGCTACTTCTACTTCCGACACTCTCCTTTTCCATATCCACACTACTGCTGCAACTATGCGTCCTCGTCGAAGACAGGTTCTCCGTTTTCGAAGTGCCCCACTTGCTCGCCGACATCGTCGCTTCCTTCATCGCAGAGGTAAATGCCACCATTTTGTGGATTGTCGGTCAAATAACTGACACCATCAATCACCACTTCTTCCAACTCTTGCTCTTCCTCCTCTTGGGTTTCTTCCTCTTGGGTTTCTTCCTCTTGGGTTTCTTCCGCCGCGCCTGTCGTGGATACGATGGAATCCCGTTGCAATACGCCATCTACAAGCACGCCGATGCGATCCCCCACCTCTCCGTTGGACAATGCTTCGTAAACCACGGGAGGTGTTGCCGCATCGTTGCAGAAATACATCACGCCATCGATCGACAATTCTGACAACTCTTCCTCTTCTTCTTCTTCCTCTTCCACTGCACCGCCGGCGACATCTCCATCATCTTCTCCATCGTCTTCCGTGACCACAGTGGTTTGTGCGATGGCAATTCCAGAAGGAGGAGAAGCATCAGCATCCGCGTCAAATACCGCCACGCCATCCACGAAGTGCCCAACTTTGGCATCGGGATATTCTCCGCTTTCATCAAACGTGTAAATGTCCCCATTGTGTGGGTTGGTGGTAAGGTAGGTCACCCCACCAATGTCTATTTCTTCCCACTCTTCCTCAACGTCCTCTTCGACATCCGCTGGTTCCGACTGAGTCGCGGTGGGAGTGATGGTGGGCGTGATTAATTCCTCCGGACGATCAATCACGGTTGCCTCTTCTTCCACATCTTCCCCTTCTTCTTCCACATCTTCTTCCCTGTCCACAACGTTCATAGTCGCATCGCACCCATCGTCTTCCTCGTGGTCTCCATCAAGTTTGTCTTCGTCTCCTTGTGGTGCACAATGAGGAGACGGAGGATTGTCGACGATGCAATAGGACGCATCCTCATCCCCATCCATCTGCTGCGAGGGAAGCAGGGAAGCCGACGCCTGCATCAACTCTTCATCATCTTCTTCTTCTTCATCTTCTTCTTCTTCTGCTTCCTCTGCTTCTGCTTCCTCTGCTTCTTCCTCTGCTTCTTCTTCATTTGCATCCTCTTGTAAGTGGTTAGATTCAACTGCGGCGGCATCGGTTTCTGCAAATTCCTCCTCCTCTCCCTCCCTCATCTCATCCATCTCTTCTACATCCACTTCCCCCTCGTCGTCCACATCGTCTGTGGCTGGTGCGCGGCGTTGTTTCTTGTTGTGTTCAGAGAAACTGGTGTTTGCGCGTTTACGTTCACTGCGACTGTTTTTCTTTTCTTTGTCCTTCTCTTTGCCCTTTTCCTTGTTCTTTTCCTTGTTCTTTTCCTTTCCTTTCTCTTTCGCTGACTTGGTCTTGTTTTTTTTGGTTGCGGTGATGTTGTACAACGTGGCGGCCAAGGGTTTGCGCAACAGTTGAAAGTCGGCATATTGTTCCACGATTTCCGGAAGATGTCGGCCGTCGTCGGTGGCCGTGTCGAAGGAATCGCACAATTTCAGAAAGGTTGCCAACTGACGGCGTGATTGTTTGCCCACCGCATCCTTCAGGCGACCAATCGACGCCATCATGCGCCACAGGAGTTTGGCACAGTCGCGCATCAGCACCCGCCTATTTTCCTCCGGATGACGGCGACCGTCAAGGAGTTCTTCGCGCATCTTGTGCAACACCAGATACATGTGAAACTTGACTGTGTGAAACCGCGCCTGTGCATCTTCCTCCGTCAGGCAAATGTTCCAATGTTGCTCGTAAAAGTAGCGCAGCGTGCGCAGTATGTGCAAATTGGCCACCAATGCGTGCAAATCGCCGATGTCTTCCACGTGCGAATAGTCGTCGATCCAGCGTTCTAACCACACCAATCCTTCGCAGAAGAAGTCGGGTGTGAAGACGGTGGCCTCGCGCATGTCCAGGACTTTGAGCCATGCCGTGAGTTGATCCATCACGGCGGTCCACTCTTCAGACTCTGGGTGGTGCGGATCGTCTGTCAGCGCACGATGGATTCGTTTGCGCAACGTGGTGCACAAGTCGTGTATGGTATTGGTTACGTGCTGAAAGGACTGCTCGTACGTCCACGACGCGGGATGTGCAATGGCATTTTCGCGCGACAACTGGGTATCCTCTTGATTCTCGTCTCCTCCATTCTTCTCCTCCCGCGTGGACGGGGAGGCAGCACGCGTGAATGCGTCCACGACGGCAACCACTTTTGCGCTCGGCTGCGATCGCACACTGACCAGCGAGGACTGTGAAGAACTGCGATACATATTCCCCCCCATGGCATGGCTGCTCTGGGTAGATGTCGTGCGGCGAAGAGGGGACGAGGTACGCGCGGGTGATGGTGATCTGGTCGGAGACGACGATGGGGATGATGACAGATGCTGCGGTGGTTGTGGCAGATGAGATGATGATGGGTTGTAGTGCATCATGTATTGTGCATGCATGAGTTCTTCCTGTCTCCCCAATCGCGCTTCGATGAGCAGAAATCGACGTTGAATGTCGCGATAGTCATCGTGTGCGTTGGTGGAGATGGAAGTCAATCCTTGTCGGAGTTCCTCGCGGAGTTCATTCATGACCTCCATGTTTCGTTCCAATCGACACAAAAACTCGGTCGTGAGTCCTTCTGCAGCAGAGGATGGCATGGTTGTGCAATGAAAAAAAAAGAAACACTTCCGGTTTGCCTCGACGTGTGTGACGGGAAAAAAAGGTTGTTTTTGTTGCGCGATAAATCGGAAAGAAAAACAACAGATTGAATTATGCGACAAGTGCACACCCCTCCCATCCTCTTCTTGCCCACCCCCCCTCCTCCGCACCACTCCCTCTTCCCCAGTCCCAGACTCCCAAAAAAAAGCACACAAAGAGAGCAACCACCATGCCACGGTACTGTACTTCCACGCGTCCTAGACTCCTAGACTCATAGTCTCCCAGCTTCACATCCGAAAAATCGAAACTTCGAAAATCCGAAAAAGATGGGTGAGCAGAAGACAATTGCGGACATGAAGCGCGAATGGGAAGAAGGCAAAGCAATGCGGGCGGCGGGATCGGCGGGGGCGGGATCGGCGGAGGAGGACTTTGCGGCGCACTATCAACGCCACGCACAACAAGAACGAGAGGCGCAATTGCGCAATCTGCAACGGGCGCAGGAAGCGCAACAACGCGTGATGCAAACGGAGGCGGTGATGCGTCAAACCACCTATTCGCGGGAAGTCGCTGAATCCAAACTGCGCGAACACAACTGGCATGTCACCAACGTTGTGCGTGCATTCATGCGTGATGCGGTTTCCTCCAATGTTTCTTCTTCTTCTTCTTCTTCTTCCGCGTCTTCATCCGCCACGCCATCCAGCGCATCATGTGCTTACACCGCGAACGTAGGCCAAGGTGGTGACATTACACCGGATGGATTGAATCAGTCGATTTATCGCGAACTTCGCCGCTTCATGAACAGTGCCCGCAAAATGTGAGCGCGCGCTCTCCTCCCCCCACTTAAAGAAACTCGGCGAGACACTGGTCCAGCCCACATCAGCGCAACGAAGACACACACAACACACAACACGCTTTTCACACATACTACACACCTCGAAGGAAGGAAGGAAGGACCATGGACATGGATGCGACAGAGACCACGGCGACACCATCCTCCTTCGCCACCAACCATTCGCGCAAAGCACCGTCGCGCAAACGGAAACTTGTTGACACATCCTCTCTCTCTTCAGACCATTTTATTGCCACCGCCGCCGATAGCACCGCCACATCCACGCCCGAATCATCCATCGCCACTCCGCCGGCAGTACCCTCGGAGGCAGCGACGGAAACGGTGACCAAGTCAAGGGCAAAAAAATCGAAAAAGATCAAATCAATCGACCTTCCCGACAACCTGAACAACTTGCGCCAAGAACCTGCAACTGAACACATCGACCTGCCGCAACCATCTCCTGCAGAAGCCATCCCTGGAGAAGAGTTGGTGGCGACATCAACGTCGGCATCGACCAAAGCAACCAAACGACGTCCCGCCAAAACTGCATCCTTGCCAAAGTCCACGAAGGGGACATCGGCCATCGTGAAACCAGTGTTGTCTGGCGCCACGACTATCACCGCCGCCGTTGCATCATCGTCAGCCCCCAACTTCTCCGCAGCAGCAGTAGTGCACAAACCCACGGTCATCTTGCATCTCCGCTGCACCATGGACGATGTGCGCGCCATGGAGGAAGAAATCAACCGGGAAGGATTTGGACATGCCTGTGCGGCGCAATCCAGCTTGTCCTTCCGGACCTTCCGTGCATCGGCGCACCCATCGCTAACCGACGACCCTTCCGTCTCTTCCTCCGCTTGTGCTTCCACTTCCACTTTTACTTCTACTTCCACTTCTTCTTCCGCCGCTGCAGTGGCGGCAACCGTATCGGGAGCAGATGGCCATGGGGAAGTGACAGATTGTGGCGGCGGCGGCGGAAAGAACAAGGTCGCGGCTTCTTGTTCTTCCACTTCGTCCTCTTCTTCGTCCTCCTCTTCGTCCTCCTCCTCCTCCGCGACGACCATGATGGCTGTGCGCCGCCATTGCCGCGTGGGGGTGTTGCTGCAAAGCGGCGGGAGCAGTGAAAGCGACACGGAATCGGAGGAAGCGCGCGACGTGTGGAAGAAATTGAAACAATTGGAGCGCAATTTGCACCAAAACCATGTCTCGCACAAACGCTCCGCCTGTTTCTGGTGCACCTGCGACTTTGACAATCCAGCCATTTTCATCCCGAAATGTTACGTGCGCGACGCGTATGAAGTGTACGGCTGTTTCTGCAGTCCCGAATGCGCGGCCGCCTTTCTGATGCGCGAACACATTGACAGTTCCGCCAAGTTTGAGCGCTATCACATGCTGAACCATCTCTATTCGAAGGTGTACAACTACACCAAAAACATCAAACCTGCGCCAGATCCCTTTCACATGCTGGACAAGTTCTGCGGCAATCTCACCATCCAGGAATACCGGTCGTTGTTGCGCAACGAACGACTCTTCTTGATCGTGGACAAACCTCTCACGCGCGTCTTGCCGGAATTGCACGAGGACAACGACGATTTCATCATCAGTCACAAGATGATTCCCGTGTCTGCCTCTGGCGCATTTGTCTCCTCTTCCGCGGCGGCGCCAACCTCGTCGTTCGCATCCCCTTCCTACGCATCCCATTCCTTCGCCTCCTCCTCATCCTCTTTTCCATCTTCCGCCGCCGCCGCCGCAATGTCTTCCAAGCCATCTTCCATGGCCAGTTCCATTGCCTCCCCCATGTTTGCCGCGATGTCGGCGCCGCCTTCTTGCTCGATGCAGACCGCCAATTCCGCCATGGTTGCCATTGGCGCCCCCACCGCGGCCGCGGGACCAGCCGCCTTTGGTCCGACTTCGTCATCTGCCTATTTGATGCGCCGCGCACCCAAACAAAGCAAAGCCACCATCATGAATGAAAAGTTCGGGTTCAGTGGTGCGACTGCATCGTGCGAATTGCAGGGGGTGCATTGCCGATCATCATACACACAGTGATTGCTTTTACCTGAAAAGTTTCCTTTTTTTTGTCGAGTTACCACAACGACGACACTTTTGGAAGAAAGGATGCAAATCGCGACACCAAGTGGATCAATCAATCGCGTAATGCCGCAACACAACTCCATCGCCGCCGCCGCAACCGCAACCGCCGAGGATGAAGCAGTCAGCAAAGCCGAAGCGCATATTTACTGGAGCAACTACTTTCGAGAGCATTGGAGACAATGGTTGATGTTGTTGTCGGTGTTTGCCATCATATACTGCGTGGATTGCGTCGCCAACATCAATGCGCGCCTGTATGGTGTGACGTCCGCCATTCCAGGGGCACCCGCCGCTGCCACCTCAGCCACTATAGCGACGATCAAGTCGCCGCCGCCTCCGTCTCCGATCTGGAGCGCATGGTGGACATGGTTCCTTGCCCAATGTGCCGCAATCCAAAAAACGGCCCTGCGTCGCAAAGGATCGGGTCGGGTCGCAAAGGGGGGGCGGCGGCGAAATGGATGAGGTGGACATAAACATAAAGAACCGCGTCATCTTTCAGAACAAAAAATCAGACAAGGTCCCATGTCCGGCATCAGCGGCGTCGGTGGTGGTATTGGAAGTGGTGGCATCCTCACTCTGGAGGAGATGCGTCGGTCCGTCTCTGATCCGACAACGATGGGGGAACCGTCGGAGGAATTGGGGTCCCTGCATGTGGTGTTGGGTCCGATGTTTTCGGGGAAAACGACGGAACTCATTCGCCTGCACGCGCGTTGTGTGGCCAGCGGCATTTCGCGATGCGCCGTCAACCATACCTTGGACACGCGCTACGGTGTCGATGGAATTACCAGTCACGGGTTTGCTGGAATGGGAAAGGGCGGAGAGACGGAGACGGAGACCACGACTGTTCCCTGCATTCGCGCAACACAGTTGGCCGAAGTGTGGCACAATCCGGCACATCCGCAGTACATGGAGATGCGTCGTGCGCGTGTTTTGTTGATCAACGAGGCGCAATTCTTTGCGGATTTGCGAGACACCGTCCAGGACATGGTGGAGCAGGGGCGCAAACGCGTGGTAGTGTTTGGTCTCGACGGTGATTTTCAGCGACAGCGCTTTGGGCCCATCTTGGCGTTGATTCCCCTTTGCGATGGCGTGTTCAAATTGCGCGGAACATGCCATCTTTGTCCACGCCCCGCACTTTTCTCGGCGCGCATCTCTTCGGAAACTGCGCAAACGGTCATCGGTAGCGACAATTATCAGCCCATGTGTCGCGGCTGTTTTGTCATGCATCACCAGAAGAAGAACGAGTGGGTCGGCGGAAGCAATTTCGTAGAAGATGCACCATAGAAACAAGTACCGTAGAAGAGCAGTTTAGAGTATCATGTCCTTCCTGTATACGTGTGCGTATGTGTGTACATGATGTGTGTGTAACGTGTGATGCGGCAACATTTTCGACTCTTCTTTCCCTCTTTGTTCTTTCTTCCATCTGTTCCTTTGCACAACAACCACTCCACTCCACTCCACTTCTCATTCGCCAAACGCCGCGGGTGAATTTAAAGGCAGGCTGCACGGATGACGATCAGTGCACTCGCATCACCCGACACGAACCGATTACTTCTTCGCTCCGATCCAATGACCACCGTCACTCCCTTGTGCAAAAAGGTTGGAATGATATCTCCCGAGGAGCAGGGAGTCAAGGAGGAGAAGGAGGACGACCCGTGGGGCAAAGGGTACGTGTGGGCGGAAAAGTATCGTCCACAATCCTTCGACGAGATTGTGCTGGACCCGTTCAACCGCACCATTTTGCGGCGGGTGATCGAAACCAACCAGTTCCCGAATTTCTTGTTCTACGGGCCGCCAGGAACGGGCAAAACCACGACCATCATCAACCTCATCCACGCTTTCCACGCGCGACACGGCATCCACAACAACGATCTCGTCATCCACCTGAACGCCTCCGACGAACGCGGCATCGACGTCATTCGCAACCAAATCATGTCCTTCGTGCACTCCAAGGGACTGTTCCAGCGCGGCACCAAATTCGTCATCTTGGACGAAGTCGACTACATGACCAAGAGCGCGCAGCAAGCCCTGCGATTGCTGCTGCAAGACGGCTTTGCCAACGTACGCTTCTGCCTCATTTGCAACTACATCAGCAAAATTGACGAAGGATTGCAACACGAATTCGTGCGCCTCCGCTTCAACCAATTGCCGAAAGATGACATCCTGCGCTTCCTCCAACGCATTGTCGCGCAAGAAGGCCTGGACCTTTCCCGCCCCAAACTCGAAGCCGTCCAGGCCCTCTTCCAATCCGACATCCGCAGCATGATCAACTTCCTCCAATCCAACGGCGCCTCCACCAACGCCCTCGAATGCGTCGGTCCAGCCCTCTTCGATGCCGTGGTGCGGCACGTCGTGCGCCGACATCCCCCCGTGACTGCCCTCCACGAAATGAGTGCGCGCTGGAACATGGATGCGCGCCACGTCGTGAAGCATTTTTTTCGCTTCCTGTTGCGCCACCGCATCGCCGACGTGAACGACGAATGGATGCGTTTCATTGAAAACGTCATGCACACCCCCGTGGAAGATGACGACATCTACGCACATTATGTATGGTCCAAGCTCACACACCTTCTGCAAGCCAATCCCGCGCTCACAAACACAAACGCCAGCGCAAACTCCCCATGAAATCCCCCCTCCCCCGCTGCACATTTTTTCAGCATTGCTTTTGGTTCGTTCCATTTGATTTGGTTTTGGTTCCATTTGATACGCGCTGACACATGTGGAAAGATTGGATTTGGTTGCGGGTGCTGAACATCTATGACGTGTGCACGCTCTTTCTTATTGGTTGCAGAGGTGTTGCCAGCATGCGACGCTCTGTGTCCGACAAAGATCGACAACGCATCGAAATTGTCGACGGATATTTTGGCGCAGGCGCCAGGGGATGGTTTCTTGCCCACGCCATCATCTTGCCGATGGTTGCCGCATTCGATTCCACCAATCCGTGGACCGACTTTAACAAACGAGTGTCTTTCTTCGAGGGCTTTGTAGCGTGGGTGTGGGCTTACAAAACTCTTCATCCTTTCGCACAAATCGTCGTACGTGCCATTGCGCACGACTTGCGCATTCGGTTGGTTCGTGACCACCGCAAACCACTGCTGCGACACTATTTACAATCACACTTCGAGGACAAAGAAGACAAAGAAGACAAAGAAGACAAAGAAGACAAAGAAGACAAAGAAGACAAAGGGAACAACAAGGACACAAAACACGAGAACGTGGTGGAAGATGTGTTCGAAGTGATTGCCGCGCCCACCTTTCCAGGAGAATCCACCGTGGGGTTTTGGCACTTGTCGACATCGGTGGACGCAGACTGGGTGGTGCGAAAGTTTGTCTGTCCCGTCATTCGACGAGAACTCATCGCCTACCGTCATCAGCGATGCATCGATCCGGCGTGCCATCCTACCGATTGTTGGATAACCATCCGCGCCTTCTTCGAAACCAGCGAAAAGCAATTGGCGATCGACATCCATGAACTGAACCTGGACATCCACCACATTAGCGCAATTTATGGACAGATGTACCCAGAGGAACCAACTCTGTTCCTCGCGCAAATTCACACGTGGGTAGGTCGGCGGACAACAGCGCTGCACGACATCACTTGGAAGTCCTTCCCCCCGCCTCGCCTGGATACACCCGGCGTTGCACTTGCGACCTGCGTCGCGAGTGTTCTCAGCTGGCTGTGGCGCAACAATCCGTGGCGCCGTGCACCACATTTTACCGCGGGCATCACCAGTGCGCTTGTCATTGTTCCCTGCGTGGAATCATTCCCCGCCAATTTGCGTGACGCAAAGAACGTCACTTTGTAAGGTAGTAAGTAGTAAGTAGTAAGCATGTCTGTAAGCAAGTAAGAAACGCAGCAAGTGAGAACGAAACAAAAAAAGAGAGTTTGCTTTACTCGTGTTACCATTGATTCGTTTTTTTCCGCTATTTACAACACGAATACATACATTCTACACACATATACACATACGTACAGTCTACAATGGGAGCTTTTGCGGCCATTGCAAAAAGGCGGCAATGTGGGCGAGGCGTGCATCGCGAGCTGCTGCATCGTGGACGCGATCTTCGTCGCCCGACAGTTTGAGCACGTGGTCGCAGATACCGACACCAGCCTGAACTCCGACACTGCCGTCCGTGGTCGTCTCGGGTTCGATCATCTGTTGGTGGTAGCGATGGCATTGCTCGAGGTACGCCAAGGTGACGTTTTCTTCTCCGGAACGCTCGCGCAATTGCACGCGCTGTTTGCACACGGTGGGACTGGTGTGTACGTACATTACGTGGTGCAGCGGACATTCCTCGGCGAAGGAGTCAAACCACCAAAGGTAAATTTGATGTTCGACACTGCGGATGTTTCCGGCGTCCTTCAACATTTGCGCAAACACCAACTTGTCCGTGAACAAACTGCGCTCGCTGACAATGAACACCGTCTTCTTCTTCACTTCCTCCAAGTTGGTTGCAGCCGCCACCGCCGCCGCTACCGCCACCGCATGTCGTTCGCGCACCGCGGCGATTTTGTTGCGCAGCAAGCGCAGGCGTGAAATGAAGGCCATGACTTGAAAGGAGAAGGCATAGGTGCTGGGCTCTGCGTAGAACTTCTGCAGAATCGTCTTGCCGTCCGATTCATCGCGGATCGTATCCCACGCATCCACCGGTTCGTCTACAAACTCCACCTCCGCATCCCACGTGCCCGCCGCCACCGACTCGCGCAATTGCCGCATCAAGGTCGATTTGCCTGACCCTATATTCCCTTCGATCGATACCAACTGAATGTCCACTGTCGTCATTTTCGGGTGCCAAATGTGAAGATTCGCTGGTGCCAAATGTGAAGATTGTCGGGAGAACGGAGGGGGAACCCAATAATTTATGAAGAGGGGACAAATGGGGGGGGCAAGGGGAC
>JACCED010186571.1_pt1 | contig 36065 bp, 22 predicted proteins | sample 7455021 | NCBI WGS metagenome assembly JACCED01 (sample SAMN15323456, study PRJNA562643) | freshwater metagenome | isolation source: river surface water | place: USA:Blue River Watershed | collected 2017-08-19
AGGTGATACTGGTTATACTGGTTATACTGGTTATACAGGTTATACTGGTTACACTGGTTACACTGGTTACACAGGATACACTGGTTACACTGGTGATAAAGGTGATATAGGTGATACTGGTTACACTGGTTACACTGGATACACTGGTTACACTGGTTACACTGGTTACACAGGATACACTGGTAATACAGGTTATACAGGTTATACTGGTTATACTGGTTATACTGGTTATACAGGTTATACTGGTTATACTGGTTACACTGGTCCTGCTGGTTCAAATGGTGTGTCAAGTGGTTTAGTATTATTTATTGACAATACTACTGATACTACAACAATACCAGTTACTCAAAATTTATTAATATATCCTAATAATGGTGCAAGAACATCTGTAACAGTAACATTAAGTGATAATAATCCAGTATATTTAGGTTCATTTTTAACTGCATCTAATGAACTAACATCAGGTGTGATTGTTGCAGGTCTATGGGATATTAATCCATATTTTTCAACTTCACAAAATACATATTTAAATTATGCATATTTTATTATATCTATTGTTGAAAGTGATGGTACTACATTAGTATCTACATTATATGATGGATCTACTAATTATTTAGACATAACTACTGTTGATACTCAACCACAACTATTTACACAATCCATATATATTGATAATTACAATATAACAGATTTAACTTATAGAATTAAATTAGATGTTTATGTAATTCAACCTGCTGATACTGCAACTGGTAATATACAAATGTTTTATAGAGACTATACACAATCACATTTACATACTACTCTTATATATAACCCACCAGTTGGTCCAACTGGTGCTACTGGTGCTACTGGTGTTACAGGATATACTGGTTTTACTGGATTTACTGGATATACAGGTTATACAGGTGATACTGGTGTAACTGGTTATACTGGATACACTGGATATACAGGTTATACTGGTGATACTGGTGTAACTGGTTATACTGGATACACTGGATATACTGGATATACAGGTTATACTGGTGATACTGGTGTAACTGGTTATACTGGATACACTGGATATACTGGATATACAGGTTATACAGGTAATACTGGTGTAACTGGTTATACTGGATACACTGGATATACTGGATATACAGGTTATACTGGTAATACTGGTGTAACTGGTTATACTGGATATACTGGATATAGTGGTTACACTGGTTATACCGGTTATACTGGTTATACTGGTACTACTGGTTATACTGGTTATACTGGAAACACTGGTTATACTGGTTATACAGGTTATACTGGTTATACTGGTTATACTGGATATACTGGCTATACAGGTTATACTGGTCCAACTGGTACAGTATTATTAAATGGTTTAAATTATTCAAATTATTTATATTGGAATCCAACAACAAATAGTTATATACCAGAAACAGGAACAATAGTTCATATAGGACAAAATGCAGGATTTACTGGACAAAATAGTAATTCAATAGCAATTGGTACAAATGCAGGTTATAGTGGTCAAATAAGTTCATCAATTGCAATTGGGGAAAATTCAGCATATTTTGGTCATAGTAATGGTTCAGTATCAATAGGACAAAATGCTGGTTATGGAGGTCAAGATAATGGTTCAATAGCAATTGGGCAATTTGCTGGATATAATGGTCACAATAATAGTTCAATAGCAATTGGACAATATGCGGGTTATACAGGTCAAAGAAGTGGTGCAATTGCAATTGGTTATAATGCTGGTTTTACAGGTCAAGGTAATAATTCAATTGCAATTGGTTATAATGCTGGTGCATCTGGACAAACAGGTGGTAGTATTATAATAAGTGCATCTGGTAATCAAAATAGAATAACTACTCAAGGTTTATTTGTAGATCCTATTAGAGGTTATACTGGACCAACTGGTATTGCAGGATCAGGACCATATGCATTATCATATAATTCAACAACAAAAGAAGTTTATAGTAATTATGGTGATGTTATAATTGGTGGTAATTTAAATGTTGGTGGTTCATATTTACAAGTTGGTACAAACCAAGTACGTTCTTTATCAGTAACATCATATGCACCTGGTGGAGGTGCCATTACATTAACTGCAGCAGGTGTATTAGGTGGTATTGTCACAACAACTGATGCAACATCTTCTGGATGTACAATGACATTTCCATCTGCTACATTATTAATAAGTGCAGGTGCTACTGTTGGTTCAATTTTCCAAGTATATTTAAATGCAGCAACTAAAATAGGTGTTGCTGTTGGTACTGGTGGAACTATTTCTGGTAATGGTGGTGTAACTGCTTCATTAACTTTAAGAACAGTAATTTTATCAATAACTAGTTCAACAACATATACATTGTATGCATAAAGTTAAATATTTTGAATATTTTAATAGAATATTATAAATAATTATATATTTTAAAATATATTTATATACAATAATTTATTGTATATAAATTTAATTTAGTAATTATAATATAAGTTTATATAAATAATATATTATTTTATATTAAAAATATATGGAAATAATAAATAAAAGTTTTATCCAATTTTTGCTTTAAGACTAATTGTATTTCTCAGTTTTTCAGCATTAGTCATTTTAGTTTCATATTTCTTTACTGTTTTAATCAGTAATTCTTCATCTATTTCCGGTAAAATAGCCTCTGAATATTGTGTTTTTATTCCAGTTGCTACATCTAATCTAAATTCAATTGGATAAAACTGTGTGCAAAGTAACTTGTCATCAGTCATTATAGGTCTTAATACTTCTGGAACTAATCCATTCATTTGTGGTGGTAATATTAACATCAATTGTTGAAATGGTGTATAAGGTTCCCCTATCTTAAATTCAATCTCATTCATATTTATTATATTATTTTTTAAAACATAATCTATATCTGATATTAATGGTGAAATACGATATTCATAATACCATTGCCATGAAGGTACTCCATTAAAATAATAATTCAAATTAAACATTAAACTCTCCAAATAATTAATTGCTATATTATTTCTCATTTTCAAGTATTCCTCTTTATTATCTGTATTAATATTCAAATAATAACTATAATATTCATCTTTCCATATATTATATTCTTGATTATAATTAATCTTTTTAAATTCCTCATGATATTGTTCATATAATGGATGGTCTGGTGAGCATACCTCTAAATGTGTATATCTACTACTATAAATCTCATATGGTGTCATCTTACTTTCATTTTCTATTCTATATGGATCTTTATATCCATTTAATAACTTATTCAAAAGTACTTGTTGTGCTTTCATCTGTTCATCTTCCTTTTTTGATATCTCATATATTAACTCTTTAAAAAATTCAATATTAATTTTAGGTTTCTTCTTATCTTCATCTGGATGATAATCTACCAAATAATCTTTATGATGTTGTTTAATATTATGATAAATTGCTATTAATGTTTTTAATCCATCCTTTCTAATCTTTAAAAATGGCATTGATAATACAAAATCATTACCTACTAAAAATGTTAAAAATACATAATCATTTAATATTCGTAATCTATCAAATTTCTCATTTTCAAATACTTTTGTTAAATCATCATTAAAAGCATTACCTAAATTATCAATATTCAATTGCAAAAATTCATATGACTCATAATTCTGTTTCAATTCTCTTGTGTCTTGTACTTCTCTAAGTATATGAATATTATTTTTATGAGTACTCATTGCTAATATAATTAAATCAGCATCACTTCCATATATATATACTCTCGTATTTTCATAACCCTTCTTTTTTCTCATATCTTTAATATGTGGTAAAAACTTATGTTCTCCTTCACCTGGAACATTACCATCACTTAAAATTACTTTCATATCATTATTATGAATACTAAATCCCTTGGTCTTAATTGTATTTAATAATGCATTACTCAATTTCATCATAAATTCTGTTCCGGGTGAAATATTTGCAGAACGATCCCATTCATTATCATCTTCATTCTTAATAATCTTTAATCTTAATTTTTCTTTTTTCATTAATATTTTCTCATTATAACCCTTATATCTTCTTGAACGTTGTTGAACCATTTTGGCTCTTGGTGCAGGACCATCTAAAGCAATATAAGTCATTTGTGTTGGTTGAATAACTTCACATATCAAATATTTTGTATATCTAATTACTTCTTTAATAATAATCTCTTCAATTTCATTTTTAGTTAAATTATTACCTTCAATTGTTTTTTTAACACGATCATATGCTTTATAAACTATACCATTATAATCTAAAAAAAAATAATCACATCCTACTTTTCCATTCTTAACACCACTATGTACATTTCTGTACTTTCTATTTTTAATAATACTCAAAAAAAATGTTGGAACTCCCATTATTATATATACTTTATGATTTATCTTTTATATTAAAATATTTATTATAATTTTTATAATTATAATTTAATAATTATAAATCTTATAACTAAATTTATTTCAATTTTTTTTTATTTATAGAAATAATATAAAGTATTTTTTATAAAATATATATAAAATATTTATTCTATATAATGAATAATAATTATAATTATTATAATAAAATTAATAATAATATGAAAAATATTAAAAAAAATATACCTGTAAATATAAATATTCATAAAAATATATTTTTAGAATTGTATAGTAGTAGTGAATCTGATACTGAAATTGATTCAAATAGTGTAAATAGTATAGACAGTTTTAATAATAAGAATAATATGTCTAATATGTCTAATAATAATCTTGCAAATAGTATTATGAATGATAATACTAATGATTTAACAAATATAAATGTAAATACAAATATAAATACTGATAAACAATATAAAGACCCTGTTATTTTAAATAATATAAATTTAGAAAAGTATTTTAATAAAAATGATATTGAAATAGCACAACTTAATAATAAACAATTACAAATATCAGATAAAGGATTATACAGTATATCTAAATATTATGATGCTGAATGGATTTCTAATATAATATTAACTTTTTTAAAAAATATTAATATTGTAGCTGAAAATGAATATATTATAGATGCAACTGCTGGAATAGGTGGTAATACCATTAATTTTAGTAAATATTTTAGACATGTATATTCTATTGAAATTAATAATGTACATTTTAATATTTTAAATAATAATTTAAATGCTTTATCTATTACTAATGTAACTACATTATGTGATAATTTTATTAATATTATTAAATATATAGAACCTGATAAACAAAATAAAATATTGTTTTTTGATCCTCCATGGGGTGGATTTTTTTATAAAAATTATCAATATTTTAATCTTAAAATTGGTAATATGACTGTATATGATACTATTAATATAATGTATGATAATAATTACAAAGTAGTTATATTGAAAGCACCTTTTAATTTAAATTTATCTATGGTTTATGGCAATATTAAATATAAAAATATGAATGTTCATTCAAATGATAAAAAAAATATGTTAATTGTAATATTATATTAGGTGCGACTAAACTATATAAAGATTTTTCAAATATATAATATATATTTAAAATTAAATGATGTTAAATGATACTTCTCCTAAAGCACTACATCCAGATAATATCAATATTACTTTAAAACAACATCAATTAGCAATGTTACAAAGGTGTATTGATATAGAAAATAATAATAAAAATATTTGTGGTATAATGAATGATAAACCTGGAACTGGAAAAACATTTGTAGTATTATCATTAATTAATTATTTTAAATTAAATAAAAATTCACCACAAACTAATATTATTATTGTTCCTCAAAATATTTATACACAATGGATTACTAGTATTGAAAAATTTAGTTCAAGTTTAACTTATAATAAATTTATTCAATATGAAAACATTATTAATTTATATATGAATCCATCTATTTTAAATAATACTGATATTATTATAACTACTTCTTCATATTATCATATAATAGCAACTACATTAAGTTCATTAAATATTAAAATTAATAGAATATTTTTTGATGAAATTGACACTATATCAAATATTGTAATTACTAAAATAGATACTGATTTTATATGGTTTATATCAGCATCATTTAATATTAATTATTTGGGTTATTATGGTGATTTAATTAAAAATTATGATTTAGAAAATATAACATGTAAATGTGATGAAAAATTTATAGATGATAATGTATATTTAGAACCTCCTATTAAAAAATATTATGTATGTAATAATTTATATATTGATAATGTATTATATAATGTTATTAGTTCTAAAGAGTTAAAATATGTTAATTCAATTAGTTATATATATGAAAAAGAAAGGGCTGATAATGAAGTTGAATTAATTGATTTAATTATTAAAAATAATAAATCAAAACTTGATTTTAATCAATATCAAGTAGATGATTCTAATAAAAATATTTTACATTATAATAATTGTATTACTAATACTGATAAATCATATAATAGTTATAATGAATTAATTAATAAATTAAATGATAATATTATTCAACATAAAAAATATATTATTGATTTAATTGAAAATTATCAATCATCATATAAACAATCTATTAAATATATAATGGATGATATTATTGATAATTATTATAATTTAAATAATATATATGATGTATGTTTTAATCATTTAACTAATAAAAATAATTCATTAGAATTGACAAATATTATTACTAACATTAAAAAGTTAATAGTGAATATTACTAATTTATTAAGTTTAATTGATGATATGAAAGATGATAATGTAATGTTTTATGAATTATGGAAAATATCAACTGATTATAAATTATATTATGAAAATTTAATGGATGAAATAAATAATTATATTGATATAGTAAATGCACCTGATGAAATTGAAATAAATAATAAAAGAATTGAAATATCAAATAAAGTTATTAATGAAAATAAAAAAACTCTTGATATTATTAATGAAAATTTAAATAAAATAAACTTAGATGATAATATTAATGATATAAATACTAATAGTCAAAATATAAGTAATATAAATGAAATAAATGAAAAAATTAAAATGACAGGTAATTTAAATATAACTTTTGAATATTTCAATGAAAATAAAAAAGAATTTTTGAAAAATTATATATTGAATTTAAAAGATAAAAATACTAAAGTTATTATTTTTGCAGATTATTCAAATGTATTTCATTACATTGAAAATATATGTAATGAACATAATATTAAATTTATTGATTTAGATAAAGGTAATATTAATGAAATAGATGTATCTGTTAATAATTATAAGTTTGGTGATGTTAATATATTATTGTCTAATTCTACATTATTTGGTTGTGGTATGAACTTTGAAAATGCTGATGAAATATTATTTATACATAATATGAATAAAAATATGGAAAAACAAGTAATTGGTAGAGCACAACGTTTAGGTAGAAAAACTGTATTAAATATTATTTATTTACAATATTTTAATGAATTTAATAATATAGATTATGTTGATAATGATATTATTAATATATCAAAAGAAGATGATGTATTAAATACTGATGAAGATTTAACTAAATATTATGAAAATAAACAAATTAATAATATATTAAATAATATTAAAAATATTGATTTAACTATTATTTCGGGTAATGAACTTGAAACAGATGATTTATGTACTACACCTATTAATGATAATCTTAATACATCATTATCTTTATTTGATATTCCTGATGAACCATTAGATATTAATTTAGATGAACTTATTAGCAGTTTAGGTTGAGTAAAATTTAGTATTATATATTTTATATAAATTTAATTTATGTAAAATATATTTTATATAAATAATTTTTGATATAAATTTATATGTTTTATATATGAAAATATTATATATAAAATAAAAAAATGATTTATATTTTATATTAAATTACTATTTTGTATATTATAAATATAAATATATTATTATAAACTTATAAACTTATAAAATGGATATTATTATTAATTGTCAAGATTGTTATGCTAGAAAAATAAATATTGGTAAATTTGGTATTTGTGAAATACCTAATGATGAAATTTTTAATCAATGTTTTAATAATAATAATAATATATTTATTCAAACTCAGTTTGATGAATATATGTTATTGAAAAATAAAAAGAAATTTAGATTAGAGGCTGATGGAGTTATTAGAAATATGTGGCTTACTAAAATAGTTACTTATGATGAAATGATTAAAACATCAAATATTGATTCTAATAAATATGTAAAAAGTGATAATAAACCTACTATTACTGTTATTCCAGTTGTATATGGTAGATGTGTTGATTCAATGACATTTTTAGATAAAGTATATCGTGATTATTTATATAAACATAAATTTGTACAAAATAATATTGTGGCAGTAAAATCAGTAGCAGGAAGTGGTAAAACAACAACTTTATTGGAATTATCTAAAATACATTCTAGTAAGAGAATTTTATATATAGCATTTAATAAAAGTTTAATTACAGAAGTAAAAGATAAATTGAAAGAAAGAAAAATTAATAATATGATACCTTATACATTTGATGCATTAATGAGAGATGTTTTTATTGTTAGAACTAAAATAGAAGATCCTAATATAATTGATTTAAAACCACAAAATTTACCGGATGTAGTTGAATGGTTTGTTAAAAAACCAAATAAATTGAAGAAATATTTTGTAAAGAATTTTAGTAAGTTTTGTAATCAAACGGTTTATTCTGATATGAAGACTTTTTGTGAAAAAACACTTGGTGGTGATAAAAATTTATTAAATACTATGTGGCAAAAAACTTTGAATTATAATTTAATTACATTTGACTCAATTAGAAAATTAGTTGAAATCAATCATTGGTGTCGGGAATATTTAGACAAAAAATATGATATGATTTTTATAGATGAATCACAAGATTTTGATAATACTATGTTGAAAATATTATTACAAGATACAACTATTCCAAAATTATTTGTTGGTGATACTAGACAAGCAATATATGAATGGAAGGGTTCTATTAATGCTTTTGATAAATTACCTCCTAATTCACTTATATTAGAATTTTATTCAACATTTAGAGTAGGTAATCCTGCTTGTAATGAAATACGCGATAAATTTGATAATTGTTGGATGATTTCTAAAAGTAATAATGTTACACATATTAAATATGATGTTGTACCTACTGAAAAATATGTTTATTTATTTAGAAGTTGGAGAAGTTTAATGTTGTCTGCACAAAATTTACCTAATATATGGATTAATAATTATGCTAATCAAATTAATTATGTTAAAACACTTCATTCTAAATTACAAGCGGGATATATTGATGAAGATGAATTAGATGAAGTATCTGATGATTTACCAAAGTTTTTATTAAAATTATCACTTGAAGATTTAGAAAAATTAATTACAAATATGGAAAAAAATATAGTTGATAAAAAAGATTGTGCTATTGAAATGTATACTATACATACATATAAAGGTCTTGAAAGTGATATTGTTAGAATTTATAATGATATTGATGTTAAGAATGAAGTAAATTTACATTATGTTGCTTTAACAAGGGGACTTAAAGAAATTATTGTTGATGTTACTGTTCCAACATATGATATTGAAGGTTCCGGTAAAAAACAATCAACAATAATAAAATATGGTATGATAAAACCAACTACATTAAAATCGAAAACTAAAAAATCAAATAAACAAATTATATTGGATGATTTTTTATCAAGTGATTCATCTAACACTTCTTTTTAATGTTATTTTTATATTATTTTAATGTTATTTTTAATATTATTTTTATATATTATATTATTATATGAATAATTTTAATTCTAATTCAAAAAAAAGAACATTAAATAATAGTACAAAATTGATATTAAGATTACCTAAAACAATTAAAAAAAATAATATATCAGCAAGATTTTATGATAATGATGAACATAATATAAATGTTTTTAGACAAAATTTTCCAAATATAACTTCTATATTAGTTGATGATACTACACCCAATAAACTTATATCTAATATTATTGATAATGTAAATAAATATTCGTCTGAAAATGCTTTTAAATTATTATATTGTATGAATAATCAATTTTTTAATGGAATTAATAATAAATTTATAAATATATATGCAAAATATGTTTATGATTTTATGGGAGAGTCTATAATGCCATGTGTTGGTATAACAGATGATCATATAAATAATATTATAGAATGGTCATATAATAATAATGTCGATAAATATATATTTTTTGACTGGGATAGAACAATAACAGTAGTTGAAGGGATTATTATTCCTAAATTACCTAGTACATATTCAACATATGGAATAGATATTGAAGATGTTCTTAATTATTTATTGGGAGGTAATGAAAGGAAAGAAAATTTAAAAAATATGTTTAATATTTTAGGAAATAATAATGTTAAAATTTATATTATTACAAATAATGATTCAGCATTAAAAATAAATGATAATAAAAAATCTAAACGAATAAACTTTATCAATTTAATAAAACAATTAATACCAACATTTACTGATAATAATTTAATTTGTTCATTTAATCATAAAACAGTAAATTTATCAGGAAAACTTAAATCAAATAAAGCAAAAGCATTAAATCAAAATAGACATCGTGATAATTTACCAAATAATGTTATACATTATTTTAGACAATCTACCAATAAAAATAATAGAAATAATAATAATAATAGAAATAATAATAATAATAATATATAATATAAATAAAATTATATAAAACCATATAAATATTAAATTTTTATATATAAACATATATAAAGATTTATTACTAAATATAATATATACTTTAAAAATGAAATTAAATAGATATTTTACAGATGTTAAAACTGTTGTAATTAATTTGAAGGAACGCAATGATAAGCGTGAATGGATTAAAAAACAGTTATTGACTCAATCTATTGATTATGACTTTTATTTGGCAACTAAACACAGTAATCCTAAAAGGGGTTGTTTAGAATCACATTTAAATATCATTAAAAATGCTATTAATGAAAATAATACTAATAAAATTAATAATAAAAATATATTCAAATATTTATTTATTATGGAGGATGATTGTAAATTTATTAATTCAATTAAATCAATGAAGGAACCACCTAAAAATTGGGATATGATTTATTTAGGAGGTACTGTTCATCGTGTATTGGACAATAAATATAATGGATATTCAAGAGTTCAATGTTGGACAACTCATGCATATATTATTAATTTAACTAATCAAAAATTAATTGATGAGATACTTGAAATGGAAACATATTTAGATGAAGTTGATCGTTATTATTTGGAAAAAATACATCCAAATTATAATGTTTATATGTGTAATCCTATGATTGCAATTCAAAAAGAGGGTTATTCAGATATTGAAAATAAAGAGGTATCATATGATTTTATGCAATATACTTTAAAAGGGTTAAGATTACCAGAACATACAATTACTAAAGATGGTAATTATACACTTAAACTACAAAATATTAAAGATGAAGATTTACCAGAAGTTACTATTATAACACCTACTTATAAACGTCGTAATATGTTTTCAATGGCTTTATTTAATTTTGATAATTTTATTTATCCTAAAAATAAATTAGAATGGGTTATTGTAGATGATTCACCTGAAACAGATCTGGTTGATGAAACTGTTAGAGATTTATTACCTAGAGATAAACGTATTAAATATATTCATATGGATGTACCTGATGGGGAACCAATGACAGTTGCTATGAAACGTAATATTGCAGTATCTAATTCATCATATAATTATATAATTCATATGGATGATGATGATTATTATCCACCTGAAAGTATTTTGGCTAGAATTAAAATATTATTAAAATATCGTAATGATGGTATTGAATGTGTAGGTAGTACATTAATAGGTACTTATAATATAATTAATAATACAAGTTCGATGAGTACAGATGGACCTATAAGTTTATCTGAAGCGAGTATGGCATATACGAAAAAATTCTGGGAAACTAGACCATTTGATGAATTATGTAAAAGAGGAGAACATAAAAGTTTTTGCGAACAAAGATTGGATAAAATAATGGATATTCCATATAGTTTTATTTTAATTGCTATTAATCATAAAACTAATTTAACAGAACATTTAAGAACTGATAAAAGTGGATTATTAAAGTTTTCTGATAAAACTGATAGGGAGGGTGAAGTTGCTAATTTCTTTGATACTTGGGATTTAGAAACACAAATGTTTATCATGGATTTACATAAATATTTAACTCATTTAGGATAATTAAATAAAATAAAATCTTTTTTATATATATTATAAATTCTATCTTTTTGTTTTTCATTCCAATCTGTTTTTATATAGGAACTGTTTTTTGATTTATTTAAATTTGGAAACTCATTTTTAATATCTAATTTTTGTTTTAAATAATTTACAGTATTATCAAGATCTTCATATCTAAATAACTCATCTACTAATAATTTTTTACCATTATGTATAAATAAATGTTGTGGTATAAAATGATCATTATATATATTACTGTAATATGCTTTATTATTAATTACACTTGCAACATATGTTATAAAATCTGCTTTAGTTTGTCCTGATTTATAACCAACACCTCTTATTGGTGTCCAATAATATTCTGATAGTAATCTATCATATGGATTTCTAATAACACTAAATTTATAATATTTTTGAAATACAAATGGCATATTATGTTTAATATCAAATGCTGTATAATGATGCATTGACCTACCATCTTTTACACCATGAAATATTAATTGATTTTTACCTTTTTCTGTTAAAAATTGTTCTATACTTGTTCCTGCTGTTTTTGGTATATGAATAAATATACATCTTTTATTGTGACAAATTACCATTAAATATATTATAATTATATTTTTTATAAATATAATAATTATTAAACTATAAAATATACTTTTGCAAGTTATAAATTATATTATTTCAAATACTTTCTTAAAACATTTTCTACATTACTATTATTTCGTATATTTACAAACATATTATTATTTGCTTCTGCTATTTGTAATAGTTTTTTAAATATATAACTACTTTTACATATAGTTGGAGTATGATGTAAAGATATAGCAGTTCTAGCAATGGCTTCTTTTATTATTTTTTTTCTAAATTTAAGTTGTTGTTTTTCAGTTGATTTTTCATATTTATCAATTGATGCTTTATTTAATTCTCTCAATACTTCTTTTAAATTCTTTAAAAATATTACATTTGCATTCCATGTTCTTAAATCTTTTGTCGTTATACCAAACACTTTTAAATATTTATTTACATCTATTACTGATATATGTACTTTATCATTTCCATTTTTTATTGAAAATAAATATTGATTATCTTTTGATGAATTATTATATATTTTTTTTATTAAATCTTGTATTTGTGGATCTTTTAATATGCAATGATTATTAACACCTTTTTTACCAATAAATTCAATTTCTGTAGTATTATTTTTAAATGTAACATGTTTTTTATGTAATGTTGTTATACCAAATGAACCATATTTCTTTTCATACTTTTTATTACCACTTCTAAAATTACATAAATCCATTATTTTCAATACTAATGCTATTAATTTATTTTTTGTAAATTCTTTTTTATTCAAATCTTCACTAATACGTATTTTCAATTTATCTATTTGTGTTGATATTTTTATCAATTTTTTATGTTTTTTCTTTTCTCGTATCATTTTCATTTTATCACTATATATATATTGTTTTCTTCCTGCTATATCTATTCCTGTTGCCAATACATCTCCATCTAAATAAATTTTAACATCAGTATATGCTGGTGCAATATATATTTTTTTAACTTTTTTTAAAATCTTTTGATTTGTAATGGGTTTATTATTTTTAGTAAAGTACTGAAATGAATTACCTTTTTTATGTCGTTTTATGTAATTCATATTTGAACTCATTTATTATATTATATCATATATAAAAAATTGATTTTTAATTTTAATTATACTTTTCATTTGTTATATTAAATATATATAAACATATATAATTATATTAATATATTAATATATATACATATAAATATATAAAATAAAATGATTAATGAAAAATATTATTTTGTAAATACAAATGTTAATATTAAATATCCTACATTATGGGACGGTTATTTAAATTATACTAAAAATTCTAGTGATGTAGTAATTAATTATCTTGATATTGATAATATATTAGTTGATATATGTGAAATTAATTTTTATATACATCTTCAACCAGAAACTATATATATTAGTCTTGATAGGGATGAAAATTATTATTTTCATCAATTTGAAAAACATATTAAACCTGTCATTAAAAAAATGGAAGAAATTATGAATATAACAATTCAATATGGTGAATTTAACGCATCTGAAATTAAACATGATCCAAATTTATTTAAATATATAATTACACGTAAAACTGACAAAATTATATTACAAAAACAGTCACTTAATTGGAGTATTTTACATAAAAATGATAATACAAGTGATTTAAGTGCAAAATTAAATAATATGAATATCAATAAATAAAATAATTGCTATATAAAGTCATTTTTAATATATTATAAATTATAATAAATATGAATTCTGCAAATATAAATAATAAAATTAATACTAATACATATATATTTTATGATTTAGAAACAAATGGTTTAGATTATTATACTACATGTATTATGCAATTTACAATGTTAGATTTTAATGGTGATATATTATTAAATGATTATGTATATCCTTATAATGGTATTGTTGATGGTACTTCAATACATGGTATTGATTTAAATAAATTAAAAGTAAATAATGCTATTGAAACAATAGTCTTATGTAATTCCATTAAAAATACATTGAAAAATAAATATGGTAATAATAATATTTATTGGATTGCATATAATAATTTTGGTTTCGACCAAATAATTCTTGAAAATAATTTTAAAATGTGTAATGTTAAAATGCCTAATAATTGGTTTTTTATTGATGCATATCCAATAGTTAAAGAATTGTATAATATTAGACCAAATTATAAATTAGCAACTGTATATGAATTTTTATTTAAAAATGACTTGAATAATATACCTTTAAATTTTCATTGTTCTTTAACTGATACAAAATGCTTACAAAAAATATATTTAAAGTTACTTGATGATATGGACAAATTAAATATTGATAAAAGATATAAATATACACGTGTATTATTACAAAATAAAAAAATATATACATGTCCTATAAGTACTTTAAACGGATTTACTGATAAATTATATTTGGAAGCAAAACATATATATACTATTGGTGATATGTATGATATTTTTAAAGAATTAAAATATAATTTAGTTGATATGGATGATATTTTAAAATTAAAATATAATATATATAATGATTATTGTCGTAAAAATTTTGTTAAACAGTTAGACATGATTAGATATTTTAATAATTAAAAAATTGATTTAAAAATTGTAGTAGAAGTTAATTATTTAAAGTAATTTATATAATATTTAACATATAGTTAATTTATTATTTGATTTATTTTATATTAAAACTTGATATAATGCAAAAGCGTAACTTATTTAATAGTAATATTAATAATATTAATGATATTAATAATACCATTAATATTGACAATTCTTTTAGTAGATTGGTAAATGATATTAGAAATAAATCAAATATTAATAATAATACTGAATATTGTATAATTTATTTAAGAAGTAGTTCTAAAGAACAAAATAATGATATGAATAATCAACATAGTATTTTAACTCAACAAAAATTATGTGTTGATTATGCTAAAGAAAATAATTATATAATTGTTGATATTATTAAAGATATTCATCGCGCTAATGATATTACTAAATTAAAAATCAATAATATACCTGATAATTTTAATACTATTCATCTTATTGTAGCAGATCCATCTAGGATTGCTAGAGATTATGAAGATGGTGTAAAATTTGTAAAGAAATGTTCTAATAATAATATTATTATTCATTCAGTTCGTGATAATGCTATCACTAATACAAGTGTTGGTAAAAGAAAAATTATTGATGGTATTATGATTGCTAATGATGAAAGTGATACTTTCTCTAAAAGAATTAAATCAATGATTGATGTAAAGAAAAGTTTGGGATCTGTATTTGGTGTTGCACCTTACGGAAAACAAATTGTTAAAGAAATTGTTGAACATGATGGCATTAATTATATTATCAATAAATTTGAAACAAATGAAATTGAACAAGATATTATTCAACTTATTAAATATTTGTATAATGGTATTGAAATTGATGTTTTTTATGAATTATTTCATAAAATAATTGGTGACAATACAGTTGTATTATATTATGATGGACATCCATGGAGTAATATTATGTATAAAGAATGTACTTTTGGTTATATTGCACAATTATTAAATCAATATAATATATTGAGACGAGGTAATTTATGGAATGCTAATAGTGTATCTAAAGTTTATAGAAATAATATTAGTGAAAATGATGTATTTTATCAAAATCAAAATAATAATAATGATGATGATGATATGGATGAAGATTATGATGAAGATAATAATTGTAATAATTATTTTAATATGATAAATCTAAATAAACAATCTTTTACACCTTCTAAATTTAACACACCTGTTAAATCTTCTAATTTTAATACACCTATTAATATTCATAAAAATATTAATAATAATAATAATAATAATAATTATACAGAAATGGATTTATCTGATGATGATTTTGATATTCAACCAATTTCAATGAAATATGTTAATCAAAATAGTAATATAAATAATGTTAATAATAAAAATAATAATAATAATAATAATAATATTAATAATAATAATATTAACAAAAATAAAACTTCTAAAAAAGTAACAAAAACTAAAACAAATAAAAAATCAAATAAAAAATCAAAGAAAAACATTACTAAGATAATGGATGGATTAAATAAATTTACAAATATTATGAAAAAAGTTATTACTACATTTAATAATAGTTCAGATTCAGAATATTCTTCTGATAATGAAACTTCATCTTCAAATTAACTTATATTAAATTTATATATAAAATTTATATATAAAGGTTAAAATACTAAATATTATATATTATAATATATAATTATAAACTATAAAAATATAAATTATAAAATAAAAATCATAAAAACATATGAAGTAATGGAGTTAAATGATTATTTAAAGAGTAGATATACACAATTATCAAATAAAAATATATGTGAAAAAAATAATTTTATGGAATATGATAATTTTGAAAAATTTATTCATGAACATTATAATTTAAATCATATGAAATCACATAATTATATTAAATATGTAAAAGTTAAGCGTCAAATTTTAAAATTAGGTGAAGAAGAAAAATATTGTAATTTGACAAATAGTATTAATGCTACATTAAAAGTATTAAATGAATATCATACATTTCCTTATTTAGATATACGGAAATATTTATTTAAGTTACATGCTATTTTCAAATTAATTGATGAAAGAAAACATACATTATATAATACAATTAAAGAAGTACGTAGAATGTTTGATATTAAAGATGAAAATAATAATTTTAAAATGAAAATATTGTATGCTATTAATTCATTAATGCATCGTTATACTATTTATTTAAAGTATTCTAAAAAATTAGTTTATTTATTAAATAATTTAATTGAGTTTGAATATAAATATGGTATTGATCATAAATTAATTGAATTAAATAATATTGAAAGATCTTATTTAGGTAAAAAATCAGAATATACTGCATCTAAGTCTATTATAGAATATGTTAATATGATGAATGAACTACAAATTGAACGCACATATTATTTTGATAGTAATATTGATTTTTTAAAGTTATTTAATATAGTACCTACTTATTTAAGTTGTGTAAAAGGCGAAGTTGATTGTATAATTATATATAAAGATAATAAGACAAATATTTTTTATATTGATAAAATTATTGAAGTTAAAAGTTCTATTAAGGCTACTTTTGAAGATATTCAAAAGTTTGAATATTTACATAATCATATCAAAAAGTTATTCTGTGATAATCCTGATTTAGAATTAAAATATAGTAAATATATTTTTACTTATAATAGTTTTATCAATATATTTGATAAACATTTAACTAATTGGGTTGTATATTTATGTATTAATACACAGGAGTATATTGAAAAATCACACTTGTACTTTTCAACTTGTTTAAAAATAATTGATGATCATTTTATAAAAGATTTTTATATAGATAAAAAAAATGAAGTACTTAAAAAAAAATATGATATTATTTGTAATAATAGAAGTAATATTGAACAGTTATTTAATGAATGGATTTTTAAAACTAATTTGGGTAAAGATAATTGTAATATTTTTATTTCAAAGTAAGTTTATTAATACTATTTATTTATTTTAATATATTTATATAATAATGTATTGATATAAAAATAATTATTTATTATTTTTATATATTATAATTATGAATATAAGGGGATTTAGTAATATTATTATTAAACTATTTTATATTATTACTACTTTTTAGTTGTTTTAGTTGGTTTCTTATTTGTTTCAACTGTTTTCTTAATTCTAATCTTTTTCGGTTTATTATCAACTGGTTTATTTTCAGTATATTCAGGTTCTTCAATATTAATACTTTCAAAATTTATTGTATTATTAGTTGCCTTTTCTTCAGTTACTGTATTATCAGTTATCTTTTCTTCAGTTACTGTATTATTAGTTGTCTTTTCTTCAGTTATTGTATTATCAGTTTCCTTTTCTTCAGTTACTGTAATGTTGTTTGTTACTGTATTATTTTCTTTTTTATTATTATAAGTAGGTTCTTCGATATCAATATCTTCAAAATTTACTGTTTCTTGTTTATTATTATCTTTATTATTGTTATTTACTTTGGTATAGTTTTGTGTAATGTTTATGTTAATATTACTCAAGTTATTTTCTACAATTACTTTATCTTTATTTACTAATACTAAATTACTGTCGGTTGTTTTAATATTTTCATCTAAATTAAATGGTTTAATTTGTTCCATTCCAAATCCAAATGTAAAATCACTATCATTTACTTTATCTTGTTCTGTCTTTTTATTATAAATATCATTAAATACTTTATTGACATCTGTTTCATTTATATTAACATAATCACTATCAATATAATCAGGTACATCAATCTTTTCTAATAATTTATCTTCATCAATTAATAATTCAAATGCATTAGTACCTGATTTACAAAATTGTCCGGCTAATATATTTGCTGATACACCTTTCATATTATCTTTTTCGGCAAAAACTGCTGCCTTAATGAAATTATTCATAACTTCTTCGAAACATGCTTTTGCAATTGGACCAGTTTCAGGATTGTTATTTAATCCATGTCTATCAATTGGCATCAATTTACCTCTATAAGTCATTATATCAGACATCATTTGAATATGTCTTGGATTAGGATGTTTGCTTGAATATACTTGACTCATTTCTCTATAAATTAATTCTCTAGTTGCTTCTATACCAAAGATTTCAAAGAATTCAATTATATCATTTGTATATGTTCTTATAATATCAACTGACTCTTCTGCCATTATATCTAATATATTTGATCCATCTGTTAATAACATCCATTCTTTTGATGGTATCACATCTCCATTTGGTCCATATTTAATTATATTTGTTTCTTCCAAATATACTGAATTTATATTTGATATTCCAAATAATGATAATTCAATTAATTGTTTCTCAAACTCCTTCAAAAACTCCAAAAAGTTACCTTTACTATCATGTTTTATTTGAATTCTCATTATTACATCATTTGCACTATCATCACTATATATACAATCTATCTCTTGATCATTATGGAAATTATATTTAATTGTTTCCTGTATATCTTGTATTGTTATCTTTTTATTCATTAATGATTCTTTATCAAATGTTAAACGTAATACCCATGGTGACATTGTTGTATTATCAATATTATCTATTTCAAATAACTCTGCAAATTCCTTGTAACTCTTGATAAATTCACGATCTTCTGATATATCAGTGTCTCCCATCTTGTTGTCATATAATATTTCACTCTTTGATATTATATCCTTTAATTGTGTATATCCAAACTTTGATTGAATTTTCTTTGCTTCATTCTTATCTACTGCATATTCTGGTTTCAAATATATCTTCATACTTCTTACTTTCATATTTTTAGATTTTGTTACATTTATGATTTCTCTTAGACGTGGTATGCTTTCTGTAATTACCAATGAACCAGCACCAACCCCCGCCATATGAAATGTATCGTTCAATATTATTGATGAATATACAATGAAATTTCTAGTATTTTCAACTGTTAGATCAAATGCATAATTTGTAGTATTAGGAACTTCTTCAATGGATTTAATCTTATCAAATACTACATCAATAAGTCTTCCATCTTTTTCTTCCATTACAATTTCACCATCTATTTCATTTGGTACTAATTCATATTTTTTGGCATATTCAAACATATGTTTATGTTTCAGTACTTCTTTAACTGCATCTTTTTTATATCCAATTTTCATATCTAATATTTGTGCTAGTTTATGACTTTGTCTTCCATATATATATATCACATATGCTATTTTCTTATTTTTAACAATTTTAGGTAAATATACACTAGAAAATATACCAAAATTCAATAATATATTTTGTATATCTACCAATAATTTTTTAGAAGTAGTACACATAGAAATATTATATGAAGTTGAAATATTTCCATCTCCACCAATATATGCATCAAGTAGTCCTCTTAAGCATTGTTTATTTGAATATATAATTTTATCTGATACAAATTTATTATGACTTAATTTACCACATAATTTCATTATAAGATCTCTCAGTACTTTTCCTTGAATATTTAATTCTTTTGAACGATGATTTGTGTTATTTCTTCCATTTCTTTCATTAACGTAATAATTTAAATTCCATTTATTACATAGTTCTTTTATAGGTTCTAAATAATCATCATCAATATTAGCAATAGATACTGTATGTTCTGTTAATGAACCTTCCGATAAGTATGCTCCTATCAAATAACCGAAATGATAGTCTAATTTTATTGTTTCAGGAATATAATAAATATGTGTTGAAATGTGTTTACAGAATACATAACCATCCTTAAAAACTTCATTCATATAAGATCTTCTCTTTGTTCCAGAATTATCTTTAAATAATAATATAGTACTATTTCTTTTTAATGGTAATGTAAAAGTTTTATTTGCATGTTTTAACCACCAATGATGTTCTTTCATTACAGATTTTGCTTTTGCTAGTTCTGTTCCATAAACATATTCATTTGGTGGTAATATTTCTTTCAAGTCTAATTCAAATGTTTCTTCAAAATCAATTTGTTTAGTACTTACTGGTAAGTAATCTCCTACTTTAAATGTATCTGCATCTACTTCAATTATCTTTCCATTTACTAATTTTAATAATGATTTTGCTTTTGTAACAATTACTTCTCTTTCATCTTCTGTTGTAAATTTCAACATAGTATTACTTCCATCTTTATTAATTACAGGATGTCTTGTAACTGCTTCAATTCTTTCCCAAGTTACATTTCCATCTATATCACATGATGGAATTTCAAAGTATTCTTTACATTCAGCATAAGTTGTATCTTTATCTTCCATATAATCAATCTTTTCTGAATTCTTGATTTCTCTTTCAATAAAATCTCCAATTTGATACTTTCTAATCTTTTTATTAACATCTCTTACTATAATTTCTGTCTCATATGTTACTGAGTTCAATGTCAATTGTGTAGAAATTTCACCTAAAGTTTGTGCTCCAATGATACCAATCATTTCACCTGCATTAACTAATGAACTAAACATTTTATCTTTAATCATCAATATAATACTATCAAATACACCTTTTGACATTCTGTATTCTTTCAATACTCTTTTAGTTGATAAAAATGACTTGAATATAATTTTGTATAATTTCCAGTTCTCTTCTTTTTCTGGTAAATATTTTACAATATCCTTCATTGTTTCCTTAAATGTATTAATAATATATTGTGGTGTAATATCAGATAAATCATATGGTTGAATATTAAAGTTAATCAATTGTGATGGAATAACTCTATATAAGTTAATTGGTATAAATGTATTTATATCACCAATTGCCTCTGCATTCTTAAAATAATAATTTCTCATTATATTTCTCATTGCAAATATTTCATCAAATTCATCATTTAATAAAGTCTTGTAATTAGGATCTTCCATCATTTCTTTTACTGCATTTGGTGTCATAAATGTTTCAAAATAACTCTTATCATCTAATGTATCAAATTTATATTGTTCTACCATCTTTCTATTATCATATTCAAATAATTCAACTCTTGATATTTTCTCAATCTTGATTGGATCACAATTATCATCACCATATGCAAATTGTACTATATTACCAGATGCATTTCTAACAGTCATATCATAATTAACCATTAAATCTTCAGTTGCTTTGATAAATTTACGTGACAAATATCCTGAATCGGCTGTATCAACAACATGTAGTCCATTTGCTAATCCAAAGTTTAATGTTGATGGAACTGTTAAATCATATACCTTTGGATATAATGATATATCAATTTTATTTATTTCAATAATTTCATCTAATATAATATCATTACTTACATCATATAAATTATTAGGTCTAAATATAATAGTATTATCATCAATAATCTCAACAAGCATATTATTCATATTAAGTGCTAATATTGCTATATCTCTTTCTTTAATTGTTTTATATGTATTACCATCAATATATTCAGATAAATCAATACCACAAGATGGCATATTCATAGTAACTGGTACTTTATTACCAATAGTAATAACTGAGGCTGATTTACGTTCCAATTGGTTTATTTCATTATTCCAAATTAATAATGAATGACTGTCAGTAACTTTTACAGATCTACCTGTTTGAGTTTTAATTTCATACATTACTTTACTTGGATTATGTCTTGTAATATGAGTAATTGAACCCCAACTTACATTTCCATCCAAATCAGTTGTAGGAATTTTAACATCATTTGATAATTCTAACAATTCTCTATACTCATCATTTGTAGTATCCAAATTTATTTTATCAATATTATTATTCAATAAATCATCAATCCAATCACCTATATTAATATGTTTAACAACATTATTTTCCATAATAATAATGGGTGTATCACCAGTAACAGATTTTATTGCAGTATCAATAGAACCAGTTCTACCACCCATAGCACTGAAAAAAGTTTCACTTGGTGATAATCCTTCAGAAAAACTATTTCTACAAAATCCTTTTGCATCTGGACCAATATCATTTCTACTAAAATGTGGTAATGTTCTATCAGTAAATCCTTCTTCAATACGTTTTCCCCAAATAGATTGTTGTCCTACACAACCAATAATTTGTTGCATATTTACAGATTTACCTTTTGCATCAGCACCCTTATCACCAGTTTTATAAAAGTTATTTGTTTTTGGTATAATTGATATAATATAATCCTTCACAGTATCCGCTAGTTTGCTTAATATATTTGTTATTTCAACATCCAATTTTGCCGCCTTATAACTATCATCCAAATTATTTGCAAATGCACCATTTTGTGCTCTCTTGATTAAATCAAATGATTGATTTAAATAATCATTTATAAGGTCTTTTACTTTTTGTCTATTTTCTTTACTGATCACACAATCACCAAATCCAATTGTAAAACTATTATCACACATCCATCTTGTAATTAATCTTTGTGTATCATTCAAAAAATCATTACAAGCACTCATCCCATATGCATTATATATTTGTTTAATTAATCCACCCGGATTATCTCCTAATGATTCACTATTCAAATATCCATCTGTTATATTACCTCTAATAATCTTAATATTCTTCAATTGATTAATCGAAATATCTGGTAATATCAATGAATATAATTGCTTACCTGTCCAATATGGAATATTATTATTATCAATACCTGCTGGATCAGGTAAATATCCATTATAATTCTTCTTAAATGTCATTATATTATGAACTTGATCTTTGGTTAATTTAATATCTTGTGTTGTTAATAAGTATGCTCCAACTAATGTATCTTGTTCCACAGTAATAATTGGACGACTTGTTCCTGAATTAATAATATTCTCTTTTACTGAACAAATCTTTTGTAATTCTGTAAATGTTTGCCATGATTGTGGAATATGCATATTCATCTCGTCTCCATCAAAATCTGCATTGTATGGCTTGCATACAAATAAATTTAATCTAAAGGTACTAAATGGAAGTACTCTTATTCTATGTGCCATCATACTAGGTTTATGTAAAGTAGGTTGTCTGTTGAATAAACAAACATCACCATCTAATAAATGACGATTTACAATATCACCTATTTCAAGATTATCTGCTACTTGTTGAATATCAACATGCTTGAGTGAAATTGTTTTACTTACTCCATCACCTGTCTTTACTACTGATTTTGCACCCGGATAATTCTTTGGTCCATTATTTATCATTTTCTTCATCTTATTAATATTATATTGAGTTACTATTTCAGGAAAAGTTAAATTCATTGCAATCTTTATAGGAACACCATACTCATCAATATCTATATTAGGATCTACTGATATAACTGTTCTTGCTGAATAATCAACTCTCTTACCCATAATATTAATTCTCAATCTACCTTCTTTACCTTTTAATCTTTGTGTAATTGACTTTAATGGTCTTAATGTTCTTTGTGCTAAAGGATCAACACCTGGAATTTCATTATCCATATATAATGCAATTAAATATTGCAAATAACCTTGATAATCATCAATCTTCTTATTGTTACCACTATTATTATTTAAATTATTTTTCAATATATTATTTGCTTTCACTATTTGTGATAGTGCATAAGTTAAATCATCTTCTGAACGTTGATTGTCTGATTGTCTTACTGATGGACGAACTGCTGGAGGAGGAACTGCTAAACTGGTTATAATCATCCATTCTGGACGACTAAACTTAACTGATAATCCAAAAAACTCTACATCTTCATCTTTAATCTTTTTCAATATCTGATAACAAATCAATGGTGTAAAATTCTGTTGTCTCATTACTTTATTATCTTTCAATGCATTTTGTCCAAACTCACCTATAATCTGTATAATATTATTCTTCTCCTTAATACTTGTAGCACTACTTAATCTTATATATTTAGTAGGTTGTAAAATAAAACAACCACCATTATATGAACATTTTTTATTTTTATTTCTTCCACAAATTGTTACACAAGTTGTTAATCTGTTAATTCCTTTCTTACCGCTTAATTCTTTTAATACATTTGGATCACTCTTATCTAATAATAAATTAGAACATCTAAAACAAACACATTTTAAAATCTTCTCAACATATTCTACAAAATGATTATTGAATACAGGCAATGCTAAATCAATCTTACCAAAATAACCCGGACACATCTCCGCCTTTTTCTGATCAATAGGACAAATTATGGATGCATCAATTGAACCCATATTATGATCAAATAAACCATTATTGACAGGAACATTAGAATTATAAGTATCAGCAGTTAATATATCTACAACAGATCCTCTTTTAATATCATTATGACTTAATAAACTAAATTGTATTTCCTCAATTGATTCTAAATTATCAGTATTTTGTAATTCTTGTAATAATTGTGACATTTCTAATTCGATATATTATATATGTATTTAATTTTTTAAATAAAAAAATAAATCAATTTTTTTTATTTATTAATATATTTAATATATCTTTATATTAAATTTTATATAAAAAATTATATAAGTTATATTATTTTTATTAAATTTATATATTAAATTTTATATTATTGTTTATAATTTTTTAAATTAAATATTCCAATATAATAAGCATTTAATTTATTATCAAATATCTTTTCAGAAGATTCTATATTATTATATAAATCTTCATAATCTTCAGTAGGTACTAATATAGGTGAATTATCATGTTCATTATTTGATATATATTCTAACTTTAAATATATACTATTATCTTCATTTAATAATAATATTGATTCATTTTTATTAATTATATATGAAATATCTTTATTTAATAATTCATTATATAAAATCATAGAAGAATACATTTCATATTCTTTTAAATATAATTTCCAATTTTTTAAAATATCAATTTTATTTGTATTTGTAATATTATTTATATTTATATTTGTTTCAAAATCACTATGACAATCTGAACATTTTAAATATTTCAATATGTCTATTATAAAATCAGCCATTATATAACTTATTATATAATTTATTATATAATATTTTAATTGTTTTACCTTATTATTTCTAAATCTACAAGTATTTTTATAGAAGTAACTTTATAAAAGTTACTTTATAATATGTTTTGTTTAATTATATAAATATAAATGATATTATATAATATTAATGATTAAAGATTTTATTGAATATTTTGTATTTTTCCCTAATAAAGAAATTAAAAAAACACCATCTATTTTAAATATACCTTTTGAAGATATTTATTTAAAAGATAATACAGATAATATTTATCATGGATGGTATATTCAAGGAAATTATAAAAATAATATTACACAAACAAAATGTATTTTGTTTTTTCATGGAAATGCTGGTAATATTAGTTTTCGTTTAAATTATATTAATAAATTTTATGAATTAGGATTTTCTTTATTATTTTTTGATTATCCTGCTTTTGGTAATAGTACTGGATCACCTAGTGAAGAAAACTGTATTAAATGTTCTACTTTATTTTATGATTATCTTGTTAATACTAAAAAGTTTAATAGTAATAATATTATATTATATGGTGAATCTATAGGAGGTTCTATTGCATCATCTGTTGCTAATATTTATAATGTTAAATATTTAGTATTACAATCAACTTTTACTAATATTAAAGAAATTATCAAGTTAGTAACTAATATAAATGTATTTTTTTATGATATGATTGGATTTAATACTATTGAAACACTTAAAAGTAGATATAAATTAAATAGATTAAATAAAAAAATGAAAACATTAGTTATACACAGTAATGAAGATGAATTAATTGATATAAATCATGGTTTAAAATTATCTAAATATGCTAATTTATTTTATATGGCATCTGGATCACATTCTAATATAGAAATTAATGATGATTTTATATTTCATCTTTTGTCATTTGTTAAAGACTAATTTGTTTTATATATTATTTTTATTATTATTTTATAAATAAACTATTTATAAATTTCATTAAAAAATATTATATTATAATATAATATATTATGAGAAGATTTAATATTCCTTTACCTACTCCAAATGATTTTAAAATAACTATACCTAAAACTATGAATCTTAATTGGATTTGGATATTATTAGTAGCAATTATTATTATTTATCCAATTCTTGGAATATCTACACCAGAAGCAATTTTAAGTGTGATTATATTATTTTTAATTTTATATGTTATATTTAATTCAGTTACAACTAATAATCCATATAATGAAATACCTTCTACATTATATCCATATAATCCTCATTTAGGCTTAGATGGAATTAGTATGTCTTCATATGTTGCTGGAATGGATACTAAAAAATATGTTTAAAAAAAAATATTATTTATTATTAGTATATGAATTATTTATCACAATATTTTATTACAGAAAATAATTTATCAAAAAAATCTATAGAAAATAGTTCAAATATTACTGTTTTGCGTGGTAGTATGAAACAATCTATTTTTAATGAATATTCCTCTAATATTAATGCTTATATAGAAAAAAATAAAATTAATATGATTGATTTTAATAAGTTTAATATTCTCAAAAAATTAATGGATAGTTATAATAAAAATATCGTTCAAACATTTAATCCAAAGATATTTTTAAATTTATTTATTTTATATATAAAGGTTTTGCAAAATAATATTAATGGTTTAATATCATTTAATAAAATATATAATTCAATGAATTTTTCAAATAAATCTATTAATATGTCATTTATTAATCCTTTAAATAATGAATATTTAGAATTATTTGACATTGATATTAAAACAAATATGATTACTGCAAATAATAATTATTTAGTTGATATATTAACACAAGGTAATGTTATTAATATGTCATTACCATCTATTGGTGTTATATATAATAAATATTCAAATGATAATATATTGTCATATGTTAATTTTATAAATAATTTATGTAAAAATACTTCAAATGATGTTATCAAGTTAATACCTTTTAAAAGTTTAAATTTAGGTGAAACATTAACTGAGTTATTATTTAGTCTCAAAACTGAAATTAATAATACACCCTTAAAAAATGTTTTTATAAATATGATTAATAATATATCTGTTGATTTAATTGATATATTTACTTATAAGATTAATGATACTAATAATAATCGTAATCGTAAATTAAAACCTGAATATATTATACCTTATAAAAAGAATATTAAAAAAAATGGTAATGATGTAATTCAAATTGAAGAAAATGATATTAATAAATATAAAAACTTGAAAGATATTATTGATAATAATAATAATATTGCAATATATGTTTTTAAAAATGTATTTAAAAATAATGTTACTAATGATATCAATATTAATATTTTAAATAAACCTAATTATAAAAATGTATTAGCATGTTATATGTTTTATGTTATTAATTTAACATGTGATATATTAAATGCATATGTTGATAAAATTGATAATATATTTCAAAAAATAATTGAATCTAAAAATAATAAATTTAAAGATTTAAACATTAAAGATTTATTTGAATATACTACTTTATTAAAAAAATCTATTTTAAAATTTAGAATTGTTTTATTAAATAATTTCTATAATTTATTTTTACCAAGTTCTATTTTAGAAGGTAATTATGGTATGAAAATGAATAAGTTTGGTATGTATATTCCTGAAAGTGATTTATTTGGTAATAGTATTCAAATTATAAATAATTATCCATTTAGATATACTGAAAATGCTAATAAATCATTTTCGGTAACTACTGATTTAAATTTATTGAAAAACTTTATATTAAATATTAATAATAATGTTGATATTTATAATACTAATTTAACATTGGAATTTGGAGGTAATATTAATAATTTTACTGTAATGAAAACTACTATGTTGTCATTATCAACATATTATATAAAAATGAAAATATTTAATAAATTTACTTTATATTTATTAGATTTATTGATTAATAATTGGAAAACAAATGCTAAAGTACCGGTTGAAAGTGTTGCTGATATAATTAATTTAGATAAACTTGATAAAACAAAGACTAATATATTTGAAAATACAGTTTTATTAAAATATGAAGAGAATATTAAAAATTGTGTAACATATATAATTAATACTATTAAGATTAGAGAAAAAATTAAACAAAAAGGAATTACTAATATTTCAAATATTCCAAATAATACAAATTTAACTACTGAAAAATACTATAATGAATTGCAACTATTGGAAATATTAAATTTAATTATGTATAACTTTTATAATATGAAGTGTTTAATTATTATCAAATTAATCAATAAATATACTTCTAAAAATAGTTTATTAGATAAAATAAATGGCATTAAAATGAAATATCAATCAATGTTAAATGTAAAGGAATAAATATAATGTAGTGAATATATTATAATTTATATATTTATATATTTATATATTTATATTATATACTATATTAAATAACTATAAATAAAAATTTATATTTATTTATATTATGGATTACATAGATAAAATAAAAGAAAACACAAAATATTTATTAGAACATTTTATTAAATTATCAAATAGTAACATAAATATTAAAAAAAGTTTATATTATTTTTTATTTTCTGATATTATTGTTATTAAAGAAAATATTGATTTTAATGATATAAATATGTTTGATATATATCAAAACTATTCAATCGTTATTGATAATTATTTTGCAGAAACTATGAATAGTATATCCACCCAATCTACTAATATTAATATATATGAACAGATAAAATCTGCATCAATAAATAATGTTAAAAATATTAAATTAAAAATAAAAGAATGTGATGAACATATTAATATATTAAAAAATATATATTTAAGTCATATTTCAACAACATATTTTCCTACTAAAAATGATAGTACTAATAAATTAAAGTTTGAAAATAAAAAGACTTTATTAATTGATGGATATCCTAACTATGCATTTATTTTAGGAGAGGCTTTTATAAGATATATTTATATATTAACACATTATAAAATAGATAATAATACAGATTTTCAATATATTAGTAACTTATATCAAACAGATAATTTTTATAATTGTGATTGTATAAATAATTATATTGATGAAAATAATAATATTAAAAATTTTACTGATATATATTATCTTAGTAAATATTGGATATTTTTAAAATTTATATCATTTGTTTTTTTTAAAAAAGCAGATTATGAATTATTGTTTAATAGTGATGAATTAAAAAAATACATAAATTTATTAATTAAAATTAATGAAACTAATGTTACTAAATCAAAAACTAAAAAAAATAGAGCAAAAGATAAGGCTAAAAAAAGAGAAGGAACAAAAGGTATTAGAAATATATTTAAAAGAGGAGGAACAAAAAAATATATAGGTGGTGAATTACCTAGTAATATTTATGAAGAAATAAAAAATAATATGACTAATGAACAAAAAAAACAATTATTAGAAAAATTAGGAAAAACTCTTAATGGAGAAAATGAAGATGAAAATAATAATAATGAAGATAAAAATATATCAAATGTAATGTATGCATTATTTAATCCTAAAAATAAAATATCATCTGGTTCTAATATTAGTACTGAAGCAAAAATTATTATTGAGTTATTTAGTAAATGTTATGTTACATTTAAAAATGAAATAGTTACATTATATAGTATATTTTTCAATAGATTTACAAATAATATTAGATCATATTTTATAAAAGAATTAGAAATAAAATATGGAAGTAATGTAAATAATCAACAGGTTAAACAAACTATTAGAGATACTAAAGCAACAGATATAACATTACAAAATCCATTTGGTATAAATGTATTATCATTTAGTAAAATAATAAATGTTAATAAAAGTGATAAAATAACAGATATTAGACATGCAATAACAAAATTGACAAATAATAATTTAAAGTTATCATTTATTAATATATCAGAACTATTATTGAATGAAAATAATTATAATGATTTAAATATATTTAGTGGTAATTTTAAATATAACTTGTCAATTATTTTATTTCATTTGTATATTTTGAAAAAAAACATTTATCAAGAATATTTAAAACAAATTTTGGTATTCTTTAAAATAGATGAAAAGAATATTTCAAATAATAATAAAAATTCTAAAAATAAAAAAAAGAATTCAAATACAAATAGAAATAAAAAATCAACATTAAAACAAAAACAAAAATCTAAATCAACTCCTAAAACAAATATTAATAATAGTTTTAGTATAATTGAAGAAAAAATTGAACAAAATAAAAGTAATATGTCGGCTTATTTAAAACATAAAAATGAATTAGATAAACTTAAAAAGAAATATTTATTGATAAAACTTGCTAAAAATAATAATTCTAAATAATTATATGTTATTAGTTATGAATAAATTATATATTGTAAATACTGTCAAGTGATCTTGACAAATCTGAATAAATGCATGCGAAAAAACATGGTTTATTATAATTTAATTGACCATAATCTCTATTTGCTAATAATGGATTTAATATTTTTTTACCACTTGCATCAATGTCAGTAACTTCAGTAGTGCCTGGTTTATGTGACCAATATTGAGTATTATCTTGTCTCCACCAATGATAATCATTTTCTACATCTAATGCTAAAAATATCTTGTAAAAGCCGGGTAAGCATTTATTGTCAAATTTTTCTAAATATGCTCCTGGAACATCTTTTTTCAGTCTTTCATAAAATATATCACATTTATAATTATCATCTTCAATATAATCAAAACCAGATGCATAACCTGGTTGTGCTTTTGAATCTAACTTATTTACTATTTTACCCAAAGCATATGAATAACAATTATGACTTTCTTTTGTTTTTTCATTATCATTCCATATTTTAGGATTATATTCAGGTTCAGACTTTGATAGTGGTGAAACTTCTAAAGTATATTCTAATAAACTTGGATCACCTAATAGTTTTTCATTTTTTTTAAATTTTTTTATTTCTAATAAATATGGTTTTTTAGATTTCGTTTTAATAGTTTTATTAGATTTCATTTTAACGGTTGTTTTAGATTTAATATTTTTAATACCACCATTATACATAATATATAATATAACTAATATAAAAATAGAATATTTATAAAAAATAAATATATAATAACTAATATAATAATTAATATAATAAAATAACTTTTGTGTTAGTTATTTATTATATTAGTTATTATATTAGTTATTATATTAGTTATTATATTAGTTATATATTATATATTATATATTATAATAGTTATAGTATATATTATAATATATTCAAAATAAGTAAATTTTATTTACCCATATTTTTATTATGATTATATATAGTGTCTAATGAACGGGATAAATCTGAATAAACACATGCAAAAAAACATGGTTTATAGTAATTTCTATTTTTAAATTTTCTATCTGATAATAATGGATTTTTTATTTTTTTACCACTTGCGTCAATATCAGTTACTTTAGTTGAACCTGGTTTATGTGACCAATATTTATTATCATCTTGACGCCACCAATGATAATCATTTTGAACATCTAATGCTAAAAATATTTTATAAAACCCTGGAATACATTTATTATCAAATTTTTCCAAATATGAACCAGGGGCATCTTTTTTAAGTCTTTCCCTAAATACATTACAATTATAATCTTTATCTTCTATATGTTCATAACCTGATGCATATCCTGGTTGTGGTTTAGATTTTAATGGTTTTACTATTTTACCTAATGCATATGCATAACAATTATGACTTTCTCTTATATTTAATTTATCATTCCATAATTTTGGATTATATTCTAGTTCTGAACCTGATAGGGGTGAAAATTCTTTTTTAATATTTTTATATGTATCATCATTTATAATTAAATGTTCATTATTTTTGAACTTATCAATTTCTAATATATAAGGTTTATGTGATTTAATTTTACTCATATAATTTATAATATTATTTGATATAATAATTTATATTTTCAGTCTCTTATTTCTTCAGCAATTGCTTTGAATATATTTTTACGCACTTTATCGTCATCTAATTTTTGTATAAAGTCTTGATAACTGATAAATTTCTCATAACCTATCTCTTCCATATCATTATGTCTAATAAATAAATCTTGAATATTACCTATTAATACTTCTATTGAATGTGTTCCATATAAATCTGCATTCCATTTTTTATTTGCATAATATTCAAATTTCCTCACTTTAAATACTCTAATAGGATATTTTGTTGCGTTATTTTCATTTTTATAATATAACTTAAATATCATTAATATTGATCTATAATCTTTATATGATAATGCTTTTAATACAGTATTTCTATCCATTTCAATATTTTCTTTTACTAATTCTTTTAAATCTTCTATACATTCTTTATTGTCAGTATTAAACATCATTTTATTTTCAATCTTATTTAATCTTGTTTCTAATATATCAAATCTATTATTAAGTGAAATATCTAAATCATTTATTTTTTGTGTAATATTTAATAATGACTTCATAATAAATTCCATTTCTGTCGACATTTTTATAAAAATTATTTATGAAAATATATAGTTATACCAGTATATTACAAATTTATTTTTATTGTATTTTTTATTTCAATTTTTTTTTATTTATAACAAATTAATTATAGTTTTATTGAATTTATTTTATAAAAGTTATTTTATATAAGTTTTTATATAATTATATAATAATTTAATAATAATTTAATAATTTAATGATTATTATTACTATTATATAATTCTTCAACGAAATCAACACCCATATAGTTAGTATTATTAAAAATATCTAATATTTTAGTATTAATAGTGTACATATTTTTAATCCAATCTTCTAAATATTTTTTAGAATGTGGATCACTAATAGTTTTTATTAAAGTAGATGTTCGTTCTTCATTTTCTTTCAGTTTATTTTCAGCAAATTTTGTTCTGTCTTCGTAGGATTTTAATTTTTCTTCGTATAATTTAATTTTATCCTTTAAAGACTTGATATTAATTTCTAAACGTTCATTAATACTTTTTAATTCACTATTTTCTTTATCTAATAAACTGTTGGTAATTTCTGTTGATAAAATCTTTTTAGGATCATCATTAACAGTATCATTATTATTAATAATAGATGAATTAACTTTTGTTTCGTTTTCCAATTTTTGAATTGCTCTTTCACGTATTTTTGTGAAATTAATTGGACTAGATATATTTGATGTATTTGTTGGTGTAGGAGACAATCCAGGAAAATCTGTATCAAAATTATTATTATTGTTAATATCATTATTATCATTAGAATTAATGGTAATAATTTCTAATTCATCTTTATCAAATAAATTGTTATTATCTTGATTATTATTTTGATTAGTATCTTGACTTGTACTTTTATTATTGTGATTATCATAATCATCATCAATTACAATTGATTTGACAGGAGTACTGATAGATGTAAAACTTTTTTCATCATCTGAAATATGTTTATTTGTAAAATTTTCAATTAATTTTTCACCATCAATTTCAATATAAATAGGTTCAACATAATAAGATGTTGGTCTAACAATTAATTTCAAATCAATATGAACACCTACTGTAATAGTTGTACTATTAGGAAAAGGTGTTCCATAACATAAAGCAATTTTATTATTATCAATAAATTTAACTCTTAAATCATTACAATTTTGACATTCCTTATGAATATTTTTACATACAATATAGAAGGGTTTATATCCTTCAAATTGAGTAAATAAATCTGCCTCTTGAATAGCCTTTTTAATGGTTTCAATATTAGTAGGATATTTTACAAAAGTACAAAACTGTGTAGGAAAATCCTCACCATGTTTATCTGTTCTTTTACAACTTTTAGTCATACAAAAATAACAACTATTATTATTCAAACAATCAGTTAATTTATATAACTTATTATCTTCACTATTTCTAGTAAATTGCTTAACAGGAACGTGTTTTGGCTTGGTCTGCATCATCTTTATATGACTTTTAACAATAATTAAATATTATGTTATATTATGTTATATTATATATTTAATTAATGTTTGATAAAAATATAAATCAATTTTTTATTTTATTCAATAATCTATTTATAGTATTTTACATAAAGTTAATTACATAAAGATATTTTATATAAGTTATTTATATAAGTCATTTTTATTCTATATGTAGGTTACTTTATAGATAGTATTATATGTAGGTTATTTTATGATAGTATTATATGTAAGTTATTTTATGGATAGTATTATATGTAGGTTACTTTATAGATAGTATTATATGTAAGGTTACTTTATAGATAGTATTATATGTAGGATATTTTATATAAATTATATTAGTTTAATTACTTATATACAATAACTATACAATATTTATTTATATTATAGTAAATTACTCACAGTAACTTGCATTAGGCTAGGCCATGGCCTAGCCTGCCGATCCAAAGGATCGAGTGTTTACATTTACTGTAAATAATATTTATTAAATGTTAATTTATTGATTAGTTCATCAATAAATTAACATTTAATAATATAACTGTATGTAATGTTATTTTATTTTATATAGTATAAAATAAACTGTTATTGTAATATATTGATATTATTTATATAAATACTTATTTTATTGATATATTATTTTAATATATGTATTATATATTATTACAATACTATTGATATATATATTTAAAATAAAATATAATTAAATAATAATTACTGAGCAATAAATTCCACTGTTTTTTCCCAATGAATTTAGGACTGTTTTTAGGACTGTTTTTGATTTTTGAAAATTTTTGATTTTAGAATCTTAA
>JACCED011058406.1_pt1 | contig 35951 bp, 63 predicted proteins | sample 7455021 | NCBI WGS metagenome assembly JACCED01 (sample SAMN15323456, study PRJNA562643) | freshwater metagenome | isolation source: river surface water | place: USA:Blue River Watershed | collected 2017-08-19
ACTAGGTATCTCAATTTTATCTTTTCTTTCTATTCCATACCTAATAAACCACTTTCTTACTAGACTCGGACAAGCACCATATTTTTTACCTATTTCTGTTAATGTTTCATTTTTAACTTTTTCTAAGTCTTCCTTACTCGGTATCTCTCTTCTCCTATTATTTACCCTTAAATCTTTTTTAGTAATTCCATATCTTTCATACCAACTTAAAACTGTGCTTGTGCTTACATGATATATTTCACATATATCTAAAATAGTTAAATCTGTTAAATATTCTAATTCTTCTTTAGGGGGCATTGGTAAAAAATTCTTTTTCTTATCTGGACTTACTGTTATGTTTCTTCTTTCTAGTCCGTATGATTTTAACCATAAAGAAACATTCTGTTTTGTGCATCCATACTCAAAAGCTAATTCAGTTATTGTTTTTTCTGATTTAGCCATTAGTTCTTCTTTACTAGGTTTCATGTTTAGTCCTTATAACTTATGTTGTGTGTTCTTTTATCAAAATCAGTAATAAGCCATGCTTCATTACGATAAATCCATGTTATTCTAGGTTCGATACCTTTAAAGGTAGGGCAAGTAAATTTAACTTCCCCATCTTCTCTTCTCATTGCTATTACAATATCCCTATGTGTTGTATATATAGGCAATAGATTCCCATCAACATCAGTATCCTGATTTTGAGATTCTTGTTGGACTTTAATTGTTGCATTAGTGCAATGAATTTTAAAGTCTTGGTCGGGGTAGTTATTATTTAACTGAAATAAGATTCTATTATTTTCTAAATGACTGAATGATATATCAGCCATATAGCAAAAGTCTTCTTCCATATCTACTTGAATTTGTCGGTCTACTGATTTTTGTGTCTTGTTATACATTTTCTTTTTTACTCCCAGTTTTGATTAAACCATTGAATTGTTGAAGGGTCATTTGAGCGAAGTCCTTTAGCTAAAGGTATCTCGGCTTCAGAAACGGATTTGAGGTTCGCATATCGCGCGTATTTATTTCTCATCATCTCCCATTTAGCACAATCACCTCCAGTAAAAATAACTGAAAGGGTATGCTTGCAAGGCACACCTCTTGATATGCAATTTGTTTTTGCATATATGCAGTTGCAGTTAAAGTAGTGCTGACCATTTTCATCTCTATAAATTTTTACTTGATAGTTTTTCACTTGCTTAATTTCTATTAAGGTTTGCATTTAAACTCCTTCAAATTGGGTTAAGTTGTCTATTCTATAAGTTCTGAATTTTTCAGTTTCTAAGCTTAATGCTTTCTTTATTGTATTTTTAATCTGAACGACAATCCCACTATTTGTCGCTTTATAGGGTTCAGGGTTTTGATCCTTGACTAAAATTGTTTCACTTACTATCAAGCCTGTGATATAATTTTCATTATTGCTAGTCTTAACTTTAATGAAATTATATTGTGGGTGCTTAGTATATAAGCTTTCAGTAGAATCAGGATTTGAACCATTTAAAGATTGCTCCATACCAGTAACAAGACCTTTTCTACTTGGTGCTGTTCCATACATAGCATCTTGTAAATCTTGGTCAGTAAAGGTCAATCCTTTATCTTGGCAAATTTGTTTTGCATCAGGGAAAGATAATGTTTTTAATCTTTCAATGTCTTTAGCTAAAAGTTCTTTATAGTTAACTTGAATAAGCATTTGAACTTTGACTTGGTCTTTGCTATTGCCTGTTTTTGTTGTAGTAAATTCAATGAGTTTCATAGGTTTTTTCCTTTCTTAATTATTTTGAAAAAGGTCCGTTAGGACATGAATTGTAATCAGGGGTAGATACAAATCTCTCAGCTTTAATAGCTTCAAGGGCAAGGTGGGTAGCTAACTCTTTATTAGTTAAAATCTTATTAACTAGGTTAGCAATATCTTGAGCATTAGCACCTTCCCATGAGATTCTAAGTTCTTCTGGAGTCAAACTGCTAACTTCATCTTCATTTGAAATGCTAACTTCATCTTCTGGCATTTGTGCAATCTCCTTTTTTAGTAAAGCGATTAAACTATCGATAGGGGCAATAAAATCATCTAATCTAGATTCTGCATCAGAAAGACTATCACTACATTGATTTTCAAGGTCTGACTTTTCAGATTCTAAATCACCAAGTACATCTGATAAGGTACTTTCAATTCTTCCTAAAGAAAAGTTACTTGAAACTTTTGATGAACCGAGAATATCATTAGCTTGACTAATCAAGTCATATACTTCACCAAGAGTTTCAGCCTCTTCTTCTAGTGTTTCAATATGCTTTTCAAGCTTTGCGATATTTTCTCTTAAAAGATCAGCAGTTAAGTCAATAACTGCATCAAGTTGTAAAAGAGCTTCTTCTGCACCAGCTTTAGTTTGTGCATTTAAAACATCATTTAAAAGAGCTTCGGTATCTTCTGTAGGATAATCTTCATTGATGATTTGATCCTCAAAACAAGATGCAGACTCATTTACTTCATCAATGAAACTTGTAAAGTCAAGAGAGTAGTTGATCTGGGCGGCGGTAATAATATCTTTTAAGCTGTTCATAGCTTTATCCTTTCATTTTGTGTTTTTTGTTTTGGATACCTCAGCTATGTTTTTAATCCACTTTCTAAACGATTTTAAAATTCTTTAGCAATTTCAATAACTTAGGTTTTCATCGAGCCACCATAAAATGTAGAAATCTATACATCCCCCTATAATATGTAGAAATCTATATCCTTATAATATGTAGAAATCTATATTCCATACCCCTAAAATATGGGGTCCGCATTATCCCTCTGTGACAGACCCAAAAAGTCGTTTTTTGCATTAATGATGGTATATGCGTACCCCCACATATAACCCCCTAGATTTCTACATTTTATGGGTCATAGATTTCTACATTATATAAGGGGGTGTAAAAATTATAAGTATTTGAAATATATGAAGAATTTTCAAAGTTATGTGAAAGTGAATTAAAAACATAAGGTGAGTATCGAAAACAAAACCCTTCACAACATAGGATAGTCTATGAAAATCAATTTAAATGCAATTAATGGTGAGTATGAATCAAATGATAGATTGTGGGCTTCACATAACCTCTTAACAAAAGTAGGTTTTGAAAGATTGAGTAGCAACCTTTATCATAAGAATGAATTACTTTGCATAATCAAGTCTGACAAATTTGTATTAAAGCATAAGCATAATCCTGATGCTATTAAAACAGTCAAGATGGATCTCGAAGATTTAACCCCTTTTATGAACAACAAATAAAGAAAGGATTCTGTTATGAATAACACAGAATTACAAGCAATCATTGCAAAAGAAATTTATTGTATGGCTCCAGTAGAACTTGTGGAAGCACTACATGAATCAGAAGAATTTATCGATATGCACTGCATTAATCTCATTGATGAGAATGGTGATTCTATCGAAGATGAATATCAAGAGATTTTTGAATATTACCTAGTCAGTGATTATTTAGGTGATAAACTTAGATCAATCAATGAACCAGTTATGGATTTAAGTAATTGCTCTTTATGGGGCAGAACTTGTACTGGTCAATCTATTGAATTAGATGGCACTATTCAAAAAGCATTTTCAAAATAAGAAAGAAAGGAAAAATATGTTATTAGAATTATCTAAACAAATTACATACGATTTTTGGTGTGGTGAAAAGTATCAGCATGGGACTGACACTAATTGTGTTTATTCTTTACATGGTGATAAGCTAGATACCGAACGAATCATTAGTCTCAATATTTATGATAATAGCGATACTGAAGATACATTATGCGAACTATATCTAGATACAAAGTTTTACCCAACAGATAAACGACTTTGTTTTCATGTAGTGCCTACTTGGGATCATAAATATGCTATTGAAAATTTATTTGACCCTCAAGATCGTTTAGAAATTGCTGATGTTAAAGAAGCTTCTAAGTTTTTAGTTTATCGTGTAAATGATTTTCTTTTAACTCAATGGCTTGAACATAACAATATCCATTACAACATTATACAAATTAACAAATAGGAAAATAAAATGAGTGAAGTAAATAAATTGATTGAAAACCATGTGTTTTGCCAAGCACCAAAAATCTTACTGGATGCACTTAGTTCAAGTGAAGACTTTTTAACTGATATGTTCAATTCTGAAGAATCAGAAGATGATGAGATTTTAGAGCTTTGGCTTGTTTCTGATTCTTTAGGGATTGAATTAAGTCGTATAGGTGAATCAAGTCATCAATTAGATACTTGTTTTATCTGGGGTAGAAAAACTTCTAACCTTGCACTTGAATTTGACCCAACCTTACAAAAAATTGCTAACAAATAAGAAAGGACTCTTTATTATGAGTAAACTAGAAACCATTTTAGAAAAATATGACTATGAAGTTGAAGGTGAAGACCCCCTCAAAGAGATTAGTGAATTTAATGATGATCTTTCAGTTCTTGCAGAAGAACTGAAACAAGCTCAAAATAAAATTAAGACTCTTCAACAGATGGATAATTCAGTACTTAGCAATTCACTTTATCTATCTGATGTCTTGTTACCTTTGACTAGACTCTTATCCCATCCTTTAATGACATGGGCAAATACTTTTCAAAAAGAAGAAATTCAAAATGAATTGAATGATAGCTTTATTGAAGATCTCAAAATCGAACAGTTAACAAAAAAGATTTTAGCTGATAAGGAATTAGCTCAACACCTCTTAGTAAAAGCTGAGTCTTTTACACAGAAAGGAAAATAATATGAGTATTTTAACTATGCTTGAAAATTTAGAAAGTGATTACACTATCTATTCAAATGATTCTCTCACATTCACTTTAAGACTTGAAATTATCAAAGAATTTCGTACTGAGCTTAAAGAATTTTTTAGACTTGTCTTACAAGTAAGACAACATCTTCAATTTATTGAAGATCGCTGTGATCTAAGTGTTCTAGGTAACTCAGAGTATATTAAAAAATATGTATCTGACCTTGCTAAGGTTGTAGGTTCTTGTCGATTTTTACCACAACATCGTGGTTGTGAATTGATCAAATGGTCAGAAGATCTGTTTGGAGAGAGATATTTTGAAGAATGTTTTGAAGAAGACTTTGAAAAAGCATTTCCAATCTCAGATATTGAGATAGTTGAAAAAGAATTAAGTGCACAGTATTTAGTGGACAAAATTTTAGCTGATAAAGAATTAGCCTTATACCTACTAAAAGAAGCTGAAAACTTTAACAAATAAGAAAGGATTTATACTTATGCAAACTGAAACTAAAATCAAAGCATATGCAAGTCATCAAGAAATTTTAAAAGTCCTCACTGCATTAGATGCAATTAAAGACTGCCCTCCAGAAGATATTAAAGAATGGGGGAATGCCTTAAAAGCTAACATAGATGTAAAAATCAATGCACTTTTAAAGTGGCAATCTCAAAACAAAGATTTACTTGAAGTACAAAAAATTGCTCAAGATTGTTTAAACCTATTTTTCAACAAAGGATAAAAAAATGAATACCGAAAAAACATTACTTTCTATTATCTCTGATTTAACCACAGATAAAGCTCTCCAGGATAAAGTCATTGCACTTTATCAAGACCACAAGAAGGAAACATCCAACCTGAGACACTATGCGTGGTTCTTAGAACCTAATAAGGAAACCCCAGTGTATTCTTATACATATACTGAATTTTATGATCTTTTTCTCACAGCATATAGTGATGCAATTAAATCTACAAGAAAAGATGTATCTGATGATACAAATATCCTTCACCTTGATGAAGGTGTTTATATTACTCATGATTACGGCGATGGTTATGAATGCTTTTTCACTTACGGTAAAATAGCAGTTGAAAAAGAAGGTGATGCTACTTTAAATTTAAGGTTGCCTAGTTTTGGTTGGGATCTTCCTGATGATAAGGTAGAGGTAGAATACCTATCTAAGAAAAACCTCATTCAAAAAGAATTGGATGACATCCATAATGTTGATGGTGGTGTTGCATATAGGACAATATCTGAATGGGAAGATATTTTCTTTAATGCACCTTATTATCCTACTGTAGTACAAGAAGTTGATTTATTAGAAGGTGGTGGTTTAACTGAAGATCAAGAGTACCGTCTATCTCAAATAGATGATGGATTTAAGAGAATTAAGAGTCTTGACCAATTAAGTAAAGAGATGCCTTATTTACTTACTAAATGTTATGAATTACTTATTAAGATAAGAGGATAATAAACAAAATGACTTATACAAAAATACAAAATGGTAAAAAAATATTAGATGTTGCCAATATAGATGACTTCGATATTGATGACTCTATGCCTAATATACTTAGAGAATTTAATTTCATATACGAAAGATCAGAAGAAAGCTTTAATAATGTTAATGGTGATCAACAAAAAATTACAACTTCTATATGGAGTATTGCAAATGACATTCAACTCTATCTTTCATATGTAAATGGTATTATCGAAGCTATAACTTGACAAATAAAAGCTTATGGTAACTTTCACAGATATAATAGATATAAAAGGATATGGTTCTTAAATGGTAGTAAAGAGATAGGTGTAGACTCAGATATGGTCAATGACATGATGGACAAAATAAGATCAGAATGGAGATAAAATGTCTTATACAGAAATACAAAATGGTAAAAGAATTGTGACCAAAAAAATCACAATAGAAAAAGACCTAGATGCTGTTCTTAAAGAATTTAATTTTAAAGCTGTTAATGATCCTATAAAAGGGGCTGATTGTGAGTGGGAGTTATCTGATTTTACAATCCACTTTTCTTTCGATGATGAAAAAAATCCCCATATCTTTTTATTTTGTGGCACAGAGTCTATCGTTTACTATCAAACCTACTCACATAGAATGTGGTGGCATGGAAGATATTCTTCAGGTAATGGTGATATGATTGAACTTCATCAAGATGAATCTGTTATAAATGACTTGATGGATAGACTCAGAACAAAATGGAATACAGTAAAAAATGCGCACTGAAATTAGAGATGGTCTTAGATTTCTTAAAGAGGACATCCCTTTTAATATCTCTAAAGATATAGAAGTACTCTTCAAAGAGTATAATTTAAAAAAGGTCTTTGAAGAAGATAAATACACCACACTTACAAAAACTAATCAACAAATTGTTATTACTGTAAATAGAGTCTTATCTGGATTCTCTAACATAATAGTCCCTAATTTTAAAGTAGAGAAGATAAGTTTATATGTAGAAAATATAATACAAGATAGATACTTGTTCTATGAGAAAGAAGGTAAATGGCATATGGCAATAAACCAAACCACTCTTATTTTAGGTGATGACAGAATAATGGTTTCTACTCTTATGGAAGCTATAAGAATTTTATGGGGTAAATATTAAATGTTTACTCAAATGGCTTTTAATAAAAGAGTACTTAAAGAAGATGTTAAAATCAATTTGTCTAAAGATATAGATGACATCCTGACAGAATACAAACTAAATAAAATTGGAGAAGACTATCAAACTACTACCAAAACTCAAAAACCCTTACTTGTCAAAATAACTAGGGTAGACTCCATAGTAGTAAAACTAGATTTAGTTGTAGAAGGCACTACCGAAAAAGTATCCTTTTTTCTTGAAAAAGATATATGGTATATGGGTTCTCAATCCACTCTCTTTTCAGGTAATATGTCTAATCTCTTATTAGGAGATGCAAAAAGAATGCTCCAATACTTTATAGAAGGCATAAGAATCTTATGGGTGAGAAATTAAATGTTTACTGAAATTAGAGATAGTAAAAGAGTCTTAGTGAAAGAGATAAAGTTAGATACTGACCTAAAAGATGTTTTATTGGAATTTAATTTTAAAGAAAACTCTAAAGATTTCTTTAGTCTGCCTAATCCTAAAAACATAAGGATAGAGGTTATTGTTATGAGGGATAACAATAACCATATAGAATCTATAAACCTAAAGATTATAGGTGAGGTTAAAGAGTTTTTATTTTTCAAGACAGTAAAAAACACATGGACATTACAGGATCAGTCAGGGTGGGAGAGTTTAGATAGTGAGGGTCAAGTGGTAATAGAGATCATGAATAAGGTGAGGGAGTTTTGGATGTGGTATGTATAAAGATAGAATCATCTAGGTTATCGCCACCTCGCTTGTAAAGAAAAAGTTAAAATTTACAAGGTCAAAGGATTCATACCCCTATATGTAGCGCTGACACTTTTCTTCTTCGCTTTATGCTACAAAGGGATAAGACAACCTAGATAGATATTTATTAATCCAATTAGCTTTTTTAAGCATATGTAATTTAGGATCATCATCACCATAATCTACATATTCTTCAGGCCCACCTAATAAATCATCCGTAGCTTTACCATAAGCAATAGCTTGTGTGATAAATACTTGTGGGTCAAATACAAGTTTTTGATCCTTAAAGACAACATCTTCAATTTTATCAGCAACTTTACCTGTAGATAAGAAGTTAAGTAATACTTGTGGATTAATATAAGACTTAATGGTGGTATTCATACTTTGATGACTTAATGCTTTTACTGATTCACGATATGCTTGGTCTACCACATCACTAATAACCTCAAGAATTTCTTCTTTAGCATTAGCTACTTGTTCTTGTGTGATATCATAGATCATACCTAAGATCATAGTTCTCTTTTCTCTTAAAGCATCAAGAAACACTCTTGTAGATTTGAGTTTTCTAAAATCAGTTAAGTTAAGACCAGGAACGATAGATCTTAAATAATCTGTGACCTTAGGTTGTCCGAAGACCTTACCTTCTTTATCTAAAAAGAGGTAATTACTCTTCTTATTTGCTTTAGTCTTATTTACTAGGTCTGTTATAGCTTTAGTAAGTGTAGTATCAGTAATATCAGCTAGGTTGATAACACCTTTTTTACCTACAAATTCTAGTCTTACAAAGTTAGCTCTTATAAATTTAATATGGTGTTTATTGAGAGTAGTAGCTCCATAGGTTTCTAAATACTGATCTATCTCTTCACCATCTTCATCTTTTTCTACTTCATAATCTTTAATTTTAACTTTATTATCTTCATCACCGGGTCTAATACCTGTATCGAGCATAAGATAAACGAGTAAGGCTTTCATTCGAGTATCATGGTCTGGAGATAATAAGTCTTTTTTAATTTTAGTTTCAAGTTTAGTAAGGTTAGTAAGTAGTATCTTTTGTCGTTCTATTTTAGAAGCAATGTCATCTAACTTTTCAGCAAATTTAGATTTAAGAGCTGTTATCTTATTATTCTTATCTACTTCTACTATAAGGGTCTTAGGTAGAAACTTTAAAAAGGTTTGTGGGATAACTGATGTTAAAGCATCTCTTTCTTCATTAAGTATTTTACTCTTATGGGAAGACTTAACAATACCAGCTAACTTTAAATCAAACCATTCAGAAGGAGTTCCTGGTAATACTTTACCAGGTGCAGGAATAGGTTTAAAATAAACATCTCTGATGGTATAGATAAAAGTATTTATACGACTCTGTTGATTATCAGAACCTACAAAGTATTCAGTAATAAAATCATTGATACTGTTGAATGGAGTATTACCGATATTTTTTAATTGAACAGTAAATTCTCTAGGAGATGCGGACGAAGATGCTAATTGTTTAAGTTTAGTACCCATAGCAGTAAAAATACTTAGGTAGTCTTTTTTAGCTTTTGATTGAGCTTGAACAGCACCCCTAACATCTTTCTCAAATTGCTTAGTCTTTTGTTCTTTAATCTTTAATTTAAGAGAGGTATCTTCTGGATAGGTTTCTCTATAAGTTTTTCTAAGAAAAGACTCAAGGTCTATAAGTTTCTGAGTTAAATCAAAGGTCTTATCATATAAAGCATCTCTGACTATATAGGATAATACATTTGATCTAGAATCTAGGTTCTCTTTACCTGCATATTTCTTAACAAAAAGTTTAAAGTTTGTTTTTGTTTTAAGTAAAGCAGTAAAAGCTCTAGGGGTATCAGATTTTTTCATTAAAGGTTTAGATTCAGTAATAAGAGTAAGTATTTCACTTTTAGCTGAATCTATATATTCTGAAAGAGTAGGTATCATGCTAAGAATCCCATAAGTTTCTTAAACTGGTTAGTAATAAAATTAGTGGTATTTTGTAAAACCTTAGTAACAGAACTCATATCTTTACTTTCAGTAGAAAGACCATCTTTATTAACATCGATTCCCTTATATGCTAAGGCTTGTGTAATAAAGACCTCTGGGTCAAACTTTAAAGTATTCTTATTCTTTAATGATTTTTCAATAGCATTATCAACACCACCAGATGCTAAGAAACTAAGTAAAAGGTTAGGATTTACATAGCTATTAATAGTTTCATTTACCTTAGAGTGAGATAAAGCCTTTTGAGCTTCTTTATATGCTTTTTCTACAACTTGAGTAACAAGTTTAGCAATTTCAGCTTTAGCTGCTTCTTTCTCTACAGCTTTAAGTTGAGCAATCGCTTTATATAAACTATTTTGTTGTTGTAATAAAGAGCTATGGATAGTTTGAACAGCCTTGAGCTTTCTAAAATCTGTGATTCTTAATTTCTTAATGCCAGCTTTATGTGCAAGACTTTCAAAATAAACAACAATATCAGTATTAGTTATAGGTTTGTCATTAGGTAATATAAAGAGGGATTTAGGTCCTGTTAAGTTACCAGAAGCGATAGATACTAATTTTTCAAGTTCTTTAACTAATTCAGGCTGTGAAATTTTAGAAGCATTCATCACACCTTTTTTACCATAGAACTTTAAACTAGCTTCGATATTAGACTTAAAGAATTTAATATGCTCAGGTTTAAGAGTAGCTACACCATAGGTAGAGATCTCTTCTTTCATAAATTGCTTTTTACCTTCAGGTGTTAAAACAGGCATACCTTTATCATTTTTAACTAATTTAGCTTTTTCTGATTTACCACCAAAGATGTCATCAGCATCTTGACCTTTAATAGGAGCAGGTCTTAACCCTGTTTCTAAAGCAATAGATGCAATTAAAGCTAGGAGCTTCTTTTTAGCGATAATAAAGGATTCTGAATCAGTAGCTGGGTCTCCAGGTATTGCTTTCTTTAAATCTAAATAGATTACAGTTTTTATATCTTCAAATTTTTCTAAAAGCTCTTCTTGTATTTCAATCTTATCCTTAAGATCAGATAACTTATTATCATAGATAGTAAACATCTTAGTAATAGCACCTGAGCTATCAGCCTCTACAATTAAATTAGAAGGCAAGAAATCTAATAAGGTAGCTCCCTTATCTGTCTTTTCTTTTTCTAAGACTTGGTGTAGGTTTTCTCTATGGGTTCTAAGATTACATTCCTTAATAGCTTCTTTAAAGAAGAAAATGATTCGATCTTTATTTCTTGTTGTGATCTTTTCATCTTTCTCATTTACGATCATAGAATATACTTCATGTAGTATCTTATTAAGATTAGATTCATAGGTCTTTAATTTCTTATCTTTACACAAGACATCATCTAGTAAACCCATAAGTTTATCATTAGTTTTACATTTACTAATAAACACAGCTAATGTAGTAACAGGAGCTATTTCTTTCTGGTATTTCTTAACTTGATCTTCTACTTCTAATAACTTCTTTTCAAGATCTGTTAAATTAAATCCCTTAGTTCTCTTCTTTTTAGCTTCTGTAATTTCAGACTTATATTTACCTATTTGTGCATGGGGGTTCTTTAATAAAGCCTCAATCTTAGGTAAATCTAGCTTATTATCTATTTGAGTGTTAATAGCTTCTACTTCTTTTTCACTCAAAGGCTTTCTTGTATATTCTATTTCTTTAGATAAAATCAGATTAAATTCTTCAAAGGTAATCTTCTCTTTTCTATCTAATTTATCTTTAATGCTATTCTTAGTAGCATCATCGATAGCTGTATTTACATCAATACTGTCTTTTACAGCTTTCATTTCTTCAGGACTAATCTTACTATATTGACCATTCTCTAATTTGCTTCTAATTCTACCCATAAAGTCAATATTAGTTCTTAGTTTAGCTCTCGCTGTATCTAAGACTTCCTGTTCCATTGCTTTCAGAATAAATTCTTCAAGTATATTCAACTTCTCATTCTTACTCTTTTTATCTAAAGCTTCTTCTCTCTCTTTTTCCAAGTCGAATTTAACATTAGTATTTCCAGTAGTCTTTAAATTGATATAGGTATCACGACTATATGTATCTTTAGAAATAGACTTAATATTCTTAGTTCTTAGTTCTTTTTTATATTCTAAAATTTTACTTCTTAGAATCTCATATGCTTGTTTATCCTTATCCTTCTCTTCTATCTTAGTTTGGAAATAAACATTAGCTTCTTCCAACAATTCTCTAATGACCTTCTCATAGTCATTTAAACCCTCTTCATTCAGTATTTTATATTGAATACGATGATATTCTCTTTCAAACCAATTATACTTATTAGTCTTAGACTCATCTAGCTTGTTCTTAATAATAGCTAAAGCCCATTCATCATCAAGAATGGCTAATTCTACTACACCAGCAAAATCATGATTTGTATTTGTGTCTGGATGCTTAAAGTTTTTCTTAGTCCAGTTCTTAACTAAATTTCTGAATTTATCTTTTGTCTTAGACTCGTCTTTTAATAGTTTTTCTTTATCACCTTTATCATCACCAACAGCTATAGATATTTCAATTGGATCAATTAAATCACACTTAACATTAATCCATTTATTTAACTTTTCTATATCTGTAACAGGAATACCGTCTGTTCCTTGTGTAAACACATTAACTTCTTTATCTGTTAATACTTCCTTAACTTCTTCTTCCTTCTTTTCTTCTTTTACTTCTTCTACTTCTTTTTCTGTTGACCCCATTTCAACATTTAAATTAAATTTTAATTCATCTTTTGTATCTGGGTCAATTTCAGTATTTTCTTCTATAGCTGATGTAGCTACATCTTTTTCAATATTTGGATCTGCTTCTTCCTTAACTTTCGCTTCTAAAGATTTTAATTCCTTGATTTTAATATCTTTCTTTTCAAAATATTTCTCAATAATTTCATATCGATAGTCTACTTGATCCATCTCATCTAAAGTTCTGTAGTGTTTTCTTTGTGCATCAAAAATATCTTTATTCTCTTCATAGACCATCTTCATAAGAATAAGAGCTTCTTTCTCATCTTCTGAATCACTACTGGTGGGTTCAAACTTTGCATATTTTAATCTATCAAAGAATAAATCCCCTTCATCATCACTCCTTAAAGCTGCTTTTCTCTTAAAGAATGCTGTCTTGCCTTCACTTAAATATGACTTTAATGTGTCTTTTTCATTCTCAAAAATATCATCAAATTTAGAAACAGCTTCTTCTAAAGCCTCATCTAATCTAGCTAAGTCTTGTTCATATTTAGCTACTTGACCACTCTCATACTTCTCTTTGATATATTCTTTTTGATATTGACCTTTACTCTTAGGGTATACAATATCATAGATATATTTGTATACCGTATCAAAATTTCTTTCTTGTTCTGATGAACTTAATTGCTCCCAGCTCCTAGGACTTTGCATATCCAATAACTTTTTAAAACTGTTTTTATTAAATGCTTTACCTGATGGACCAGAATAGCTTTGATCTATTATATCCTTTAATTCAATGTAAACATTTTGTGGTAAAGCAGAAGCAATCCTAAACTTTGTCTTATACATATAACCTCTCTTATATAGATTTCTTATAAGAGAGCAGTATATAAATCAATTATATACTAAAATCCCCACCATCATCATTTACTGTTAACTGTTTTATCTTCTTTTTTAATATTCCCGTAGGTATCGTCTGTAGAACCATACTAATATCTACTGCCATCCCTTCTTTTACACCCTTTGGTAAAAAAGATAAAGGTAATTCCACCATACTACGACCTACTCGACAAACTACTTTCTTCCCTTCTATCCTATCTATTACCAGTCTCTTCTTATTTACTGAAGCTGACCTTAATATACTATACCCCTTTGCAAATTCATCCATCTCAGGTAACCCTAATCTCTCTCCACTCTCTATTACTGACTCCCAACCACCATTATCTACAAACCGACTATGTGCTGCTTTTAACACAAATTCCTGCACATCAAATTTCAATACTGCTCCCTTCTCTAATAATTCACTAAAACTATTTTCTATATCACCTGAATTACTTAAAAAATTTAAAATCACTTGTGGATTTATATAACTATTTATAGTCATATTCATCGATGTGTGATTTAAAGCAATCTCTGACTTTTCTACTGCTGACTCTATATGCTTCACTATTACATCAGCTACTGTCTTATATGCTTTCTTATTAAACACATTTTCTATTTCTAGTATCTTATCTCCTAACTCTTTCTTATTTGAAACTAAATAGTCATGTAATACTGTAGAAGACTTTAATTTTCTCAAATCCGTTAAACTATGTCCTGTTATATCTTGCATCCCAGAAGACCTTAATAACCCTACATAAAAAGACTGCAACTGTTTAGCTGTGTATGGAACTCCATCTATTGAAAATAATGGCTTCTCTCCACCCTCTATAGCAAATTGAAGAATCACTTGTTTTATCATACTATTTAACAAAGAATTACTTATCTGTGCTTTATTAAATACACCTGATTTACCATAGAAACCTAAATTTGTTATCCCATTTAAAACCATAAAATGTTGTGGTTCTAAACTAATTGCCCCAAATGTATCTACCAATTCTCTTAAAGGTTTAGGCTTCTTCTTATCCTCTGTTTCAGGACCCTCCATTTCTATATTCGTATAAGATAAACCAGGGTCTTCATCTCCAGGTCTTATCCCTGTGTCATACATCACTGCTATTATTAAAGACATCATCTTAATATGATTATCCCTAGATAACATCCCCTTCTCTAATAGCATCTCAAATTTCTCTTTTACCTTTATAAACTCCCTCTGTTTATATATCTTCACACCTAAATTCTTATCCTTATTTGCATATCGACTATATATATCCACAATCTGACCTGTTGGGTCTAAATCTACCACCATCTTCTTAGGTAAATAATCTAAGACCTTCTTAGGTATTACTGATGTTATATTACTCCTATAATCAGCCAACTCTTTCTTTATCGTGTCAGATACACTTAGGTTTATAATCTTATTATATAACCACAAATTTCTATTCTTATCCCATTCAATGTCATTAGGATTAGAGATATATTTACTTAACATTTCTGTTAAGACCTTATCTGATACTTTATATAAAGACATAATCTTCTTTGCAACACCAGTATTCTTTAAATACTCTACTTTTGCTTCATTATCTAATCTTGATGCCAATGCTTTATCGAGATCAGATTTCCAGTATGCCATTATCTTAGAAGCTACTTCTTTTCTTCTCTCTATCTTTGCTACATCTTCTTCATATTGTATATCATATTTAGACATTTTTTTAGACTCCTTATCTGTGTTTATAAGGAGTCTTTATATAAATATATTATCTCATACCTTTTTCTTTTTTACAGAACCCTCTTAAAGGACAACTTGGATTCCCATCACAAGCTTCATCTCCTGGTGTATAGTCACCATAACACCCACCTTGACCCTTTTTACCTACAAAGTCATTAATCGCCATATTCAATAACCCTATACCCCTCTCTTTAATATGACCCCTAAATAATCTCTCTGCCTCTGATTTAGGTTCATCTAAACCCTCAAATAAATCATCTGATTCTACTTTTGATTTAAGCATAGGTTTTTTAGGTTCTTCCACTAATACTATCTTGTCATCATTATCAAATGAGATAGGTTTATCAATAGCTTTAGGGGCTTCTACTACTTTAGGAGCTTCTACTACTTTAGGAGCTTCTTTAGGTTCTTCGGGTATATCCCCATAAGCATTATAGGCTTTCCTTACTACTGATTCTTCTTTTGGAGTATCACCATATGGATTGTAGGCTTTTCTTGGGACATTTTCTGTTGTCCCCCTATTTCTTGAAGCTACTGTTGATCCCATACCAGGATGACCATAAGTATCTGAAGATGGAGTACTTAAAATACCTTTCTTTCTCATATCATCTACAATATTTGAAAGATTTGATTGAAAGACACTTATACCACCAGCACTTACTCCCCATGCTTTATCATCGGTTGCTCCTAGCTTATCTAGAATCTGCTTTTTTGCTACTTTCTTTTCGATTGTCTGATTCTCCCCTAAGCTACTTACTATTTCTGTTAAGGCTTGGCGTATCTCACTTCTTAGATTACTCATCTTTTTTACTCCATGTTAGTATGTTTGTATTAACTATAATCACTCTATGGGATTTTGTCAAGAAAAAAGAGGGGTATTGCATAAATTTTTTCTTCCCCTTCAGAAAGAACATTACCATATGCTAAACACCCCATCACCTCTATAAACTCATATAATATCCCCTCATTATATATACCATACTCATCTATAAATGATACCTTTATCGGTATACTCGTAAACTCATTTATCTTCTCCTCATTCCTTATTACCTTTTTCCATAATATATCATACTCCCCCTCTCCAGGTATCCTCGCTTTTACATAGCTCGGATCTGTCCCTAATACCCTTAAATCTATATCAAATATAAAATACCCCATATCATTTACTAATAAATATAACTTATCTAAACTCTTCTTTGACTCTACTGTGTGTAAACCTATACTATCTAAATCTGCACTCTTATATTTCTTCATCCTCTCCTGATGCTCTTTATATAACCACCTTGCCTTTTCTTTCCCTATATACCCTATCGCCTCATCATAACTATATCCATAAAATGGACTATGGGATATATATTTTATAGGTCTCTTTAGATTATATAAAACCTTATATAAATACTCTCTATATTCTCTCATAGCAATCTCCTTACTGGAGCAAAATATATCAGATATTTATAAAGAGATCACTATTTCTTTTACACCGTCTTTATAGTTTAACACTACCCTTAAATTTTCTATCTCTTTAGGTAATAGACTTTCTATCATCTCTAAAGCTAATTCCCTTGTATTAGAAATCTTAACTTCTTCTTTCGGCTCAAAATCAAAACTTAACTGATCCGATTTATATCGCTTTATTTCTCTTGTCCTCTTTATCCTCTTTTCTATGTCTTTTTTACATAGACCAAAAAGATAACCCTCATCTAAGAGCTTTAACATTTTACTCTCTTCTGTTGGTAAATCTATTTGTAAGGTATGAAATAAATTATGAATCACTACACTCTTCTGTGTAAGTCTCCACCCTTTATTATACATATCTCTAATTTCTGATACTGAGATATGTTTCTTTTCTCTTGTATTTACATTAACCATTTCTTTAGCTATTTTTGGATGGGGTGATACAAAAAAATCTTCTCTTTGCCATCCTAGTTCTTTAAACCTATCTTCCATTGATATAGGTATTACAACTTCTTTACCTTTAGGGTCTTTCATTCTTACTGTCTGCATAATTATCTCCTTTTGTTAATACAAACATACTGATGTATTATATTAAAAAAGAGAGCAGATTTCTTAGTCTTTAAATAAAAAAAAAACCTAACCACCGATTACAAAGGCTTATTGGATAAAGCCTTTGCAACCGATGATATTACCACTTGTATCTCTTACGGTATCAGGAGCAAGTAAATCAGTTCTACCTAATTTCTTACCTGCTTCTAATACGATTAAAGATACGATATAGTAAATACCTTCAGTTTCATCAGGTAAGCCTTCAAGATTACCCATTGTAGTCTTTTTAATAGGTACAGATAAACCGTTATATTGTAAAGGTTCAACATTTTGAGAAGATTGATTTACACGAGGTAAAATATCAGATTTTTCAAAAGTGATATAGTTATCATTTACAATAAGAGTAATGGGATGGGGGGTAGCATTAATAATAATCATAAAAAAGTCCTTTCTTAAGGTTCTAAAACGATGATTTGAACATCAGTTAAATTTGAGAGTTTTTGTTGTATGTGTGTTTTAACGATAGACCATTCTAAACCACCTAATCCACAACCTATAGGAGGTATAGCTATTGATTGAATTTTGAGAGCTTTTATTGCTCTTACTAAATCATCTAATCCTATTATAATATCTTCAAGTTTACTTGAATCTCGCCAGTGTCTTTTTGTAGGGAAGTTGATTATATATTGAGAGTCAATCTCACATATAAACATTTTGCCAGGAATGACTTTGTTTTGTTTGCAAGCAGTTTCATATAGCTCAAAATTTTCGGGATATCTATTTTTGAATTGTAAAGCAATACCTTTACCCATAATACCAACACAATTAACTGCATTGACTATAGCTTTAACATCTTGCTCAAAAATATCACCTTTAGTGTAAGTTATCATTTTTTATCCTTATTCATTTTCTTATTGAAGAGTGTTTCAAAAGTTGTTTTTTGTTTATCTGATAATTCTTTACCTTGATACATTTGGTCAAGTAAAGAATTTGTAAAGTCGATAGCCCATTTATCTTTTGTTTTAGTTAAAAGCATATGAGTATTCGCAACAAAAAGCTTTTGATCTTCTTTTAAATCATTAAAAGATAGCTTTTTAGGTTCTGTTCTAATCTTCTCTAAAAGTCTATTCCATATAGCTTGCTGTTTGTCGGTAATAGGTTTTGTTTTTGAGTATTGATAAACACTCTCAGCAAAATCTTTTTCCCATTGAGTAGTTTTAGCTGAGTTAATAATTTCTTCATAATCTAATTTAAAAGGTGTCATGTTTTTTCTCCTTAGCAAAATTTAATGTTGTTGATAGGTCTGGGGACAGTTAAACCTCTAACTTCAGTAAAAGAACCTATTTTAACTAGAACGGTCTTAGTAATAGTTCCTTTTGTAGGTATCTTTTTTGTGTTTTCACTTTTCTTCATAGTTATTTATCCTTTGTTTTTGTGGTTGCTTTAGGTTTAGCAGTTGTCTTAGGTTTAGCAGTTGTCTTAGCAGTGGCAGTTGCTTTAGGTTTATCAGTTGCTTTAGGTTTATCAGTTGCTTTAGGTTTATCAGTTGCTTTAGGTTTATCAGTTGTCTTAGGTTTATCAGTTGTCTTAGCTTTATCAGTTGTCTTAGGTTTAGCAGTTGCCTTAGCAGTGGCAGTTGCTTTAGGTTTAGGGGTCGCATCTTTTTTCATAGGTGATTTTCCTGGTGTTTTAGTTTTCGGTTCATCTTTCATTAAATGCTCATCTTCAAAGGGTATCCTAGTCATAGTCAGCCAAGACCCCTTAACAGAAAATTCTTTGTCTTCATTCTTAACGAGCTTAACTTTAAATCTTGCATTAGCTATTAAGGTATGACCTTTAGTTTTAGACCAATGGTAATCACTGACTAAAGCATATCCATCAAAGTCATAGGGGCGGGGATACCATATCTTTTTTCTATTCAAGTCTATCCCTTCAATAAATTTATTGAAGAAAGCTCTTTTTGATGGGGTATCAAAACTTGAATTGACGACTCTAAATCGTGTTGTTGAAAAGTCTTTACCTAGTTTTATGTCATCAGTTGGATCAATAGATTTTTTCATATATAAATCTCTTTCTTTTTTAGTTTGTTATTGATATTTGCTTAATGCTTTTAAATCAGACTTCGATTGACTTTCTGTAAGTCTATGATTTTATTAAATAATTCGAATTTTAAAAAAGCCCCATATTATGTAGAAATCTTGGCAATGATATTAGGTAGAAATCATAAAATACCCAAAAGGGTACGCATACTTTTCTAAGGGGGACTAAGATTTCTACATATTATGGGAAATGGGGTATTCATATAAGGGGTACGCATACATTTAAACGAGTTTTAAGATTTCTACATTTTATAATAGACCTAGATTTCTACATTTTATAGGGGCGAATGAAAACCAAAAAAGTCAATAAAATCATAGACTTATGGAAAGTCAATCAAAGTCGGATTTAAAAACATCAATATAGTAAGAAAAGAAGATAAGATAGTTAATGATTGACTACCTTATCACATAGCAAACTTAACTACATATCACGAAAGGATATATCGCTATGACTACTCAATTTAATAAAGATACTTTTGTTGCTCAATTCTCTCAATTCTCTCCAGCTAATGATTGGGAATACAAATTTGCTCAATCTCTTCATAAGCAAGTAGTTTTATGGAAAAAAGATTTATCAGAAAAGCAAGTGGCTTGTTGGGAAAAATTGATTGCTCCTAAAGTTGCTTTGTCTGATGATCAATTAAGCAAAGAAGCAAAAGATTTTATCAGTAAAGCACACCAAGTAATTGCTAAATGCACTACCGAAGATAAATGGGAAATTGAATTTACAAAATCTCTTATCGATCAAGTATCGCAAGGTAAAGACTTGTCAGCTAAGCAAAAATCAATTTTTGATCGTGTTTTCAAAAAGAAGATTGAGGTAAAAGCTGAAACTCCTAAAACTACAAAAGCTAAAAAAGTTGTTGAAGTTGTTGAAACTCCTAAAGTTGAAACTCCTAAAGCAAGAAAAGCTAAAGTTGCTAAGGTTGTTGAAATTGAAGAAATACCTTTTACCATTGAAACAACAAAAGCTAAAACTACAAAAGCAAAAGTTGCTAAGTAGTTTTAGTTTTGTTGTTTTTGTGTTGGTTGTTTTTTTTTGTAAGCCGATGTAGAAATCTAGGGCTAGATTTCTTTAATCGTTATTATGTAGAAATCTAGTAAATAGGGCTTCAATAAGTAGTACTAATTTTAAAAACCAACTTGGATTAGATATTAGATGAGCATTTACAAAAAATTTTTTTTGTTTATCAGATACTTGAATAGGTAGTTTAAAGGTTAAGTCGCCATCATCATCAACAGCAAGGATAAGTCTATCTGAGTTAATAGCATTATTAGATAAGACATATTCGATTAACATTTTTTCAATTTCTTGTATTCGTACCCCATCCTCATGAGATAGGGGGGATTTGTGTTTAAGAACAGTATATTCAGAAGAGAGAAAAATAATTTCATCTTTATTCATTTTTGTTATCTCCGTTGGTGAGTACATAGATAATACCACTTTCTCTTAGATAGAGTTTAGAGTATTCTTTAGCAAGTTCGATATGGACAAGACCTAATTCTTTTTCAGTAGGATCAGCAGTGTTAATAGAGATATTTTCTTGTAGGTGGTATTCCATAAGTTTAAGGTAGTGTTTTTGAAGTTGTTGGTGTTTTTCTAGGTTAGAGCTTTCTTTCTGTTTAAAAGCGATAAAGAAGAGTGGTGCTATAATAGCTACGGTAAGAATAGAGTAGATGGTTCTCATGGTTTCGTCCTTTCTATTAGTTATTATATTATTTATATGTTTCTATATTTTAAAAATGAAAAGGAGATTTTTATGTTTAGAACATATGCAAAAAGATTTGCCCCCTTTAGTCCAACTGACAAAATTGAAATTGAAAAAACTATCAAAAAGACATTTCAATCTTTTGGGGTGGCAGTAGGTATTCAAGAAAATGTTTATGACGATAAAGAATTTTTAAGTTATCAGATTCATTTACCGTATAAAGGTAATGTAGAAAACAATAGAACAGGCTTATCTATGGACCCTTCTGTTTTTTTTGTGGAAGGTGGTTTTCTACAATTTATTCTGTCTGAGTTAAATAAGAGTTCTTTGATCAAAGAATATAAAGCTAAGGCATACACTATAACTACAGCTAGGGAAGGGACTACTAAGGTTCCTGGAAGTTTTTTTGACATTCAATCCTATGATTTTCTTATTTCTATGAGATCTTATAAGGAAGAAGAATACATAGAACCAAAACCCTATGTGCCAAAATATGTACAACCCTATCATATCCCCCAACCTGAGATGGTTCGGGGTCAAAATAAATCAACACGCTGGGATGAGGAAACTGGACAAAGTATTTCTACTTTAGAGTACCATACTAAGTTTCGTAAAGGAAAACATATTACACCTGAGATAGATGCTATGATAGATAGTACAAGACTAGAATATGGTACTTGTCAAATCTGTAGTCGTGTTATGAAAATGTTTGTTTCTGGTACCTATGCTGATCGGTGGGCTAATCAAAAAGGTTTACTTTTTAAACATAAAGATACACAGGATAATGTTGGTTCTTGGTGTTCTGGGTCAGAACAATTACCTTATGAACTTTCAAGAGAAGTACTTAAAAATTATATCTCTAAATATAAGACAGGTGGCATAGTAAAACCTGTTAATCCAGTTAGATTAAGAGAATTGGAAGCTAGATATACTTCTTGGAGATTAAAAGATCCAAGAACAACTTCTTGGAATGTAAGTAAAGCTAAACAAAAAAAGTTGTATACTCTAGAAGAATGGTCGGATCGTCTAGAAAAGACACCTGTAGTTAAGACTCCCGTAGTTAAAACACCTGTAGTTAAGACTCCTGTTGTTAAAACACCTGTTGTTAAAACCCCAGCTGTAAAGAAGACCCCTACCGTTAGACTATCTCCTGTAGAAACTTTATTCGCTAATAGCCTAGCTTACCTTAACGCTGATTTTGATTTAGATAATCTACAACCACAAGAAGCAATTTATGTTATCTCCGAACTTAAACCAGTAACAGATAAAATTCCTGGTAGTGCAAAACCAGCTGCTTCTAAAGGTGGATTGCCTTTATTATGGGTAAATAAGTTAATCGCTGAACTTAAAGAATTAAGTCGTTTTTATGATTTAGGGGATTTGGAGGGAGATGAAGTTAAAATTGTAATGTCATCTTTAAAGCCTATATTAGATAAGATGCCAGTAGTTTTTACAGATAAGAAAGCATCATATGGTAGATATTGGTTTTAGTCTTTAGGTTTAATATATAGGTCAGAAGTTATATTCCAATTTTTTTTATTTCTTGAGTCTATAATACCACCGGATCTTACAGTATAAAAAGCGATAGCTCTTCTAAAGTTAATTTCATGTATAGGTTTGCTAGTATTATTAAAAGGACTTGATAACACTACTACAAAATCTGTATTTCTTCTTACATCATTAGAAGACATTTCAAAATGAAAAATCATACTTACCTTTAAAATAAACTATTAAATAGGGGTTTAAACCAACTTAGCATTAAGGTACTACCTAAACTACAACCTAAAGCAGAACCGATAAATAAGACAATTCTTTCTTTTCTATTTTTAGCTTCATATATAAATAGTCCTGACATAAACCATATAGTTTGAGCTAGGAGACCTGTAAATAGTTGTGTCATAATCCAGTCATGAGTCATAGCATAAAAATCAAAACTAGACATGAGGTCAGCTATAAAACATAAGATAAAGGACAAGAAGAATTTCTTTTTAATAGGATTATCTATCTGTTTAGTTTCATCTAGTCTAGATATAAAGAACTCTAGATCAGTCATAAGTATTTTCTCCTGGAATAATCTTATTCTTTGGTGATAGATAGACATCTGTATTGCTTACCCATTTTTGTTTTAATACATCTCTATTTCTTGAAACATAGAGTGCGATACCATTTCTAAAATTACCATTTTCTAAATATGTACCGTTGTTAGCACTTGAAATACTGCTTGTAAAAAAAACAAGATTAGGGTTATATTGTACAGAATTACTATGGTTATTAAACCAACAGATCATTTTAACTTATCTTTCTTAGGTGCTTGAAATAAATCGCATTCATTTATCCAATTACTCTTTATTAAAGATTTACATACACTTAAAGCAAGTGAATCTCTAATATAATTAACCTCTAGAAAGAACCCTTGTTTACCACAATCATCTCTACTTGCTTTGGCACTAATAGAACTAAGGAAGTATTTATATTGTGAGTGCTTAATATCACTAGATGATAATTCTAACCAACATATCATTCTTATTACTCTTCATTTCCTATATAGACATCATTACTATTTATCCATTTAGATTTTATTAAAGACTTTACTACAAATAAACAAACTGATTCTCTTATATTATCCTCATAGACATATGCACCTGCTTGACCCATTAAGCCTAAACCAGCTTTAGGACAAGACCTTAAACTTAAAAGATAACAATCCTGCATCCCATGTTGTATGTCATTTCCATTGTTATTAAAATAACAGATCATTCTTATTTATCCTTAGTTTCTATATAGACATTATTTGTAATAACCCATGTGCTTTTTATTAAAGCTCTTGCACTATAAAAAGAAACACCCCTTCTAAAATTCTCAGGTCTTAAATAAAAACCATGAGTTCCTGAACCTGGGTGTCTATGTTCACAGCTTTGAAGCCAGACATGAGTACCATTAAATTGCACATCATTACCATTACAATGAAAATAACAGATCATTCTATCTTCCTATATAAATCAGGTTCATTTACAAAAGTTTTAACTACTACACTTCTAGCTACATATAAAGACACAGACCTTCTAAAATTATTTTGTTTCACATATAAGCCATGTTGGTTATGATATGCACTACTAAAGAAGGCTACTTGCCAATGATTATGGCAAACACATCCACCTCCATTATTAAAATAACAGATCATTCTTATTTATCCTTAGGTGCAAAATAGACATCTTCATGATTTTGCCAATTTGACGAAACAAGTCTACGAACACAAAATAAAGCTACCATTCTATCTATATTTTCTACATCCACAGATATGCCTCTATGTGGTGGCATATCTGATAATAAGAAGATGAATTGAGTGCTTGTATTTATGCAATTATTTAGAACCGTTGTACAAGCAATTTTATTTTTAGTAAGGTGTTGTGTCATCTCTTTATCCGGATTTACTCTTTTAAAAACCCATATTCATATACACCAGGTCTTAACTTATCTCCTAATGCTTTATGTAAATCCTTTAATCTCTTAAAGTCATCCTTATACTCATTCTCCCAAAATCCCTTTAACTGATACCAACCACAATCCCAACATAACATCTGTAAATCAGGATTAGCTTGTGCATAAGCTTCTCTCTTATCTAAAGACTTAACCCATAACTCAGTTGCACACATTAATAAATCTCTAGCCTCTTGACTAAGTGTTAAATCAGCTATAAGAGTAGCTACATAAGATTCCTCATAATACTTTTCAAAATCAGCATATATAAGAGGACACTTCTCTTTTAACAACCCTTTAATCCCATATCTCTCTAACCAAAAGAAATGATTCTTAATCTGCCAAATTTCTCCACCCCAAGATACATCTCTCATCGATGTACAATTATTCTTAGTTTCATATATACTGTATATATGACAATCATCTACCCATTGTTCATAACCTTCTTTAGTTTCACTTGTATGGATATAAGCACCTTTGTCATCTAACCATCTTTGTGTAAATGGGATAATAGGATGGTCTACATATACGATTTCTTTTTCAGGAGCTTTTTTAATAGGACCTGTCTTTTCTCTTTCTTTAATTTTAAGACCACTTGTCATAATAGGATATTCATAGGTTTCCATATCTTTAATAGGTTCTCTGACCCATTCACTAGCTGGCATATGGTTATCGCAGTTATAGATTTGCTTCCATCCTATATGGGAAGCATCTGTATCTTTAATTTCTAGGAGGGGGTCTTCTGTATTTTCACCTTCACTCCATATAGTAAAACCTACACCCCATTCAGAAGAGACACCTGAGAAAGCACTGGCATTAAAGAAGAAACCCTTTTGAAATTTAAAATCTCTGTAATACCATTTACGGAATTTTTGAGCTGTTTCTTGGATCATAAATTTAATAGGAGAAAATAAACAGATACTTACTTTCTTATATCCATAATTTCTAGCTTGTCTTACAGCCTCATAGATAAACTGAAAATAAAGATTAGACCTACAAGCTCCTACTACACTCATAAGTTCTTTTACTTTAGTATCTGATACACCTTCTTTATTTTCTTCATCCTCAGCTAAAGTTCCTGCTGCAGCATATGGGGGGTTCATAAAGAAAACAAGTCGTTTATCTGTATTCTTAGCTAAAAGAGTATTTACAGAATCTGGTAAAGGATTATCACAAGAGAATAAATCTAAATCAGGATTTAGAAAATCATATTTAAAGGCTTGTGTATAACCTTGTTTTTGTAAGAGGTCTACTTCAGGTTGTTCAAGTGTAGAGATAATGAGATTTTTAAAATCATATTCTCTTGTTAGGTTACCTGACCCTGCGCAGCAATCCCATACAATACATTCATCTCTCCAGTTTTCACCTAATACTGTAGTTGTTAAAGTATGTGCTTCATCTACCCATAATTTAGGAGTAAAGAAAGCACCTTGTCTTGTTCTGATCTCATTAAGTAAGGTCTGATCGTAATTCTCAATTTTCATAGATAAATCTCCGTTTGTGAGTTTAGCTATATTATACGATTACTTTACTTTAAACACTTCTTTATAATCCCCATTTATGTATTTTATACCCTTATAGGTTAATACCCAACCTTTATAGGATATCGACTCTATAAGATCATAAGACTCTAATTCTTTTATAAGCTCATATTTATCTTGACCTATAAGTCTTATATCATGAGTCTTTTTAAACACTTCTAAAAATTCTTTATGTTCTGGATATTTCATATATATAAACCTTGTAATATAATATAATAGTAACATGAACTATATATAGGAGTAAATATAATGTCACCAGAACCTCTCTCTTTATTGACAGAGTCTCTAAACTCTAGAACACCTTTTTTCTTAGATATCTCAGAAGATAGCTTTATACAAGTCTCAAGAGATTTTTTTGATGATGTAAGAATCACTTTTATTGTTGGTGGTGATTATGTTAAAAGAGAAGTATATAAATACACTGAATTTACTACAGACACCTTTAATAATTTTATGAGGAACTTAGAAATCTAGACCCTCAGCACCAAACCTTCCTAATTGAATTTAATACCAATTCTAAAAATCCATGCAAGGATACCTCAATTTCTACCTTTGTATTAGATACTTTATTTGTTTTAGGGTCATGTTCTATCGACTCTTTACTTATATCTACAAGGAATCCTTTATACAAATTCTCTCTCCATTCAGTATCTTTGAAGGTTATCTTTTCTGTGTTGTTTTTACAAGTCAATGTAAAAACATCTGTTGTTAAGTGTATAGTAATACCCTTAAGCTCCCATAACCATGTATGTAATAAAGTAAAACCCATTTCTATTAAAAATTGATTTAAGACAGCTTTAAAGTCATAAGACAAATCATTATTTTTTAGATATTGCATTAGATTATATTTCTCAATAAGTTTTCTTTTACCTTCTACTATATATGAAAATTTCATTTTGTACTCCAGTAATGTCTGATTTTGTCCATTAGATTATTTACTAAATCGTTATCGTCTATAATGTAATTTTCATCACTATCTTTTATTAAAAAGCCTTTACCAAATTCACATAAAAAATGACAAACCTTTTCTTCTTTTATATAGATATAAATATTGGTAAGTCTTCCATTAAGAGAATAGGTGCAACGAATTTTAATATCACCTAAACTATATTCATTAGGGTCAGTTTCTTGAAATTTATATTCTTTTAAAATTTGTCCCATTTCACAATTAACATCTATATCAAGTTTAGTAACAATTCTTTTATTGTTTATGATTTGTGTATACATTTACCAAAGCTCCCTTATCTTGTCCATTACTACGGTTAAAAGTTCTTTTAAAGTCATATCTTTAGGATTATCTTCTGTTAACTGATTGACTGAGATATAACTGCCAATACATAGGTCTTTTAAATCTCTTTTATGAAAACTGATCTTATTCATGAAATAGACTTTATTATGAAATTGTATTTCATAATGGTCGTTTTTTTCATGAAGCTCTACTCTCCTAAGACCATATTTCCATATAGCAGTATCTTGCTTTTCAAATTTAAACTCAGCAAAGAAAGCATCTAAGAAAAATAAGAAAGTATATAAAATCTCAGCTTCTGATAAATCCATAGATGAGCTATAGAAATTATTATAAAAGGTTTTTAGCTCTTGACGGTCTACAACTCTTTTATTATCTATTAACTTAGTGTATGTCATTATTCTTCTCCTTCTTCTAACAAATCACCATTCTCATTAAACTTAAATTCTTGGTCTCTAATATAATTCTCAATATGTTCTTCTGAAGTGTAATACTCAAAGTCAGTCTCTATATTTTCTATAATAGAAATTAAAGCATCTTCGATAATATCCACTATAATATCTCTTGTTTTCTCAGCAGTTTCTACTAAAGAGTCTATATCTAAAACTACTCGATCTTCACAAGAACAATCATTATCTCCGCATATATTACAGTCTAGAACATAATTTAAATTCTCATCTGTAAAATCTACATCATCCATTATAGATACAATTTCAGTACTTCTTAAATGTCTACCCCATTTACAGATATACGATCTTTCCCATCTGATCAATTTTAACATTAGATATTGTTCTCTTGTGAATTTATGTCTCCACTTAGATATGAATCCATCTTCAAAGCTAATGTTAACATTTTCTATTACAAAATCTCTTAGATCAAAATAGATATTCCGAGTAGTCATTAAATTGATTCCGAAGTCATTAGGTAGAGATTCTGATAACTCATCTAATGTGTATCTATAATAATCTTCATCAAATGCTAAATCACTATATCTGAGTACTAGTTTTTCTTTAACTTTATCAGATAATTCGTCATAAGTATATTTTTGCATATTGCAAATCCTTTCTTTTATATTGTTTATACCTATATGTTTTTATCTCAGTTTTCACTAGCTTTTGTTTTTCTTTATATATTTCAAATATTTACAATTCTCATCCCCCTACTAGAAAATGTAGAAATCTAGGTACGATAAAATGTAGAAATCTAAGTCTTATGACTTAGGGGTCCGCATATACCGTATTTAACCAATATAGTGGAAAATAGGGTCGTTGGGCATATACAATGCGGACCCCCTATTTTAAGGGTATTAGATATAGATTTCTACATTTAATAAGGTTGTAGATTTCTACATTATATGGGGGATGTATAGATTTCTACATTTTGTAATGCCTTTAAAAAATATAAGATATTGAAATTGCTAAAGAATTTTAAAATCGTTCAAAAAGTGGTTTAAAACCATAATGAAAGTATCAAAAACAAAAACTTTCACAAACTCAAAAGGAGTTTATCTATGAGTATTTTAACTCAATCCCTTATTGGTCAAGACCGCGCTAAACTTATGGCATTTGCTATTCAAAATGACCCTATGAGAATGGGGGAGGGTGCATTTGTAGGTCTTTGTACTCAAAACAATGTAAGAATTGTAAGAGGTGGTACAGGCTTCGCAGTATCAGCCTTGACTTGTAATTCTATTGTAGCTCAATTCATTCGTTCTAATGGTAGCTACTATTTTATAAATACAGCTGATTCTAAAATTTGTCAAGATTTTGATCAATATGCACAAGCCCAAGTTTCACAGTATCAGAATAAAGATATTGTTTTATACTTGCCAGATTCTCTTGCTGCATATTTTTCAATGGGGGCAAATAAATCAGTAGGTTTAGGTGGTGCTGAACATGAGTTAGGTCATATTCTTTGTGATAAAGCAAATAAAATGACTCCCCCTAATTTCTTTAAGCATTTTATTCCAGCTATTCGTAAATTTGCTCAATCACTAGATGCACATGATAACCTTAGTTATTACATGAACAGTCTCAGTAAATTCTCAAATCTTTTTGCAGATATTCGTTTAGAAAATATGATGCCTGTTATGTATCCCCCTACTAAACAAAGATTTGTAGATACACAAAAATGTATCTTTGCTTTAGAAGATGTAGGTCTTGACCAAGCTGATCCCTTAAGTATCATTATTGTTATGATGAGAGATATAGGTAAAAACCATGTAAGTCCTGAATTAACTAAAAGATTGAAATTCTATAAGACTACATTTCCACAAGAATGGTCTCTTGTCCAACAGAAGTTTATGCCTTTAGTTTTACAAAACCAATGCAAGACTGATGACATTGATGGTACTTTACACTTCCCTATGCTCTCTGCTATTGAATTTCTTATTGAAATGAAAGATATGGCAAAAAACCCTCCTGAATTAAAAGAAGAACCAGGCGATGAACCAGGAGATGATAGTAAGCCAGGTAAGGGTAAAGGTAAGGGTAAGCCTCAAGGTGGTAAAGGTAAAGGTACTGACCCAGATGAAGATGGTGAAGATAGTGATGGTGGTGGTGATAAAGATGATGATGAAGGTGATGGTGAGGATAAGGATGGAGAAGATGGTGAAGATGATAAGGATAAGAAGGATGGTAAGGATAAGAAAGATGGCAAGGATAAGAAGGATGGGGAAGATGGAGAAGATGGAGAAGATGGAGAAGATAGCGATCAGCAATCACAAAATCTTAAACCTCAAGACCGTAAAGATAAAAAACCAATTCAAGAGAATACCAAAAAATCAGTAGGTAAGAGTGTTAAAGACTTGATCGATGATATTCAAAAAGGAATTGATAGTGGTGATTATAGCACAGATACCTTAGATAAGCTTCAAGAAAAAGCTGAAGAAGTGATTAAAGAATTGAATCAGTTATCAGGTAGTGATACTTATATCCCTAATGGTAATAAGGTAGTTTATATTGATCGTAAGAAAGCTGATCGTAGTTATCCAGTTTAATTTAATTTTTTTGCAAGAAATTTCAAACAACACAGTTATACATACAAACAAAAACCACAAAAGGATTTTCCTATATGAGATACAAATCTCTTTATGATGCTTTAAAAGATTTAGCAAAAGACAGCCCAACACTTAATAGAATTTTAGGTGGTGATTTACCCTCAACCAATCCAAACAGACAAATCCAGAAAGCATTTCAAATGTTTTCTGAGATTCATAAGTTAGAGTCAATCGGTATCGATATTAATGATGGCGATTTACATAACAATGGTTGTTATGTGTTCTTTCATTTTAATCCAGACGAAGAGTATATCTTTGAATGCAATATGGATAAAATGACCGTCAAGATTGGAAAGCTGATTGATTATGATGCAGCTACCTTTGAAGATGTAGAAGAATTTGCATTTGATTGGGATGTTTTAGCTACCAAGCTATATCAGTATCGCAATGTTGCGGACCCTAGACAATAAAAAGGAGAATTTATGAAAGCTAATATTTTTGATTATATTTTAGATCTGCCACTAACTAATTCAATGGCAAAGCACCACAAAAAAATCACTGCTCTTGTAGATGACTTAGGTTATCCAAATTTAGAATTTGATGCTGCTGGTTTTTACAACAATCATGATTATTTTGTAATCTTCATCAATCAACAACATGGTGACCTAATTGTAGAAAAAGGTCTTCCTATGTATATCCAGGTTTATGGTGAAATATCTGGAGAGATCAAGGCAACTAAGCTAGTCAAGACTTGGTTAGAAGATGAAGATTGTGATGATGATGCTTGGGAAGATTTAGAAACTTGCCCATTTTCATGGAAAGCACTTGAAGACCTACTTGTTAAATACCACGATTACACCTACTAAGGAGACTTATGTTAGATAGAAATACTTTTGATACTTGGATTAGTCAATTTTCACACACTATCGAAAATGACAATTACTACTTGCACTTAAGCAATCATGTTGCTGTTCTTTATAACTTTAAAGGTTTTAAGTTATACCCAAACAGACTCAACTTGAAAAACACATACCTTTATTCTTTGACTCACAGAAAAGTTATCAATTCTAAAGATGCTCCAGCTAGTGGAGCTAATCCTGAAGAAATTTTAAAACACTGGGTATCTATTTACCAAGATAAGATTAACTTCTATGAGAAGCAGTTGCATATGACTGATGAAGAGAAAATGCAGTATCAAATACAAATGAGTATGAAAATACAATCTAAACCTTCATGGGATCAATCAACATTTCTCAAGGATTGTTTAGAGAAGGTTAATAAAGGTCAAGTGTTGAGTGCTAAAACAGAACAAGCAATAGATAAACCAGTATCAAGTTCGCCTTCTGTATTATCTGATCAACAAATAGCTTTTCAGAAAAGAATAGATGCTTTATGCCAAGCTAGTAAAACTAAAGGTGATGAGTGGACAGCAAGTTTCAGTCAATCAATTTTAGATGCTATTGCTAAGTATGGTAGCAAGACTACCTTAACTGAAAGACAAAAACAAATCCTACAAGATAAATTCACTAAGTATAGCATATAAGGAGACTTATGTTAGATCATTTAATTATTGACAACATTAAAACAAGAAAGGTTAAGTAAGTGCTAGTACTACTTAATGACCCCAAGCATGACCCAAGCATTGTTAAGTTAGAAGATTTTATTCAATTTCTTAAGGAAGAGAAAATGGATGTATCTGAACTTAATCGTTTTAAAAGAGAAGCCCGAGTTGGTGAAAAGATCACTTATAAAGGCATGGAAATTACCCGTATCCCTAAAAAAGTAAATAAATGGATTTAAAAATGAAACACATTATCGACCCACAAACTAATTTAGTTTATACTATCACTACCCCCAATATTTTACAGATAGTTCAATTACTTGAAGAAACTATCTATAATACAAATACTGTAGAGCAAGTAGGTAAAAACTTACAAATCGCTTTATCCCTAAGTAAAGAAATTATTCAAAATGAAATGGTAAACCAGAACCCAATGAGATTAGAAGATGTTAACAAGGATAGTCAATCATAAAAGAGAGAGTCGAGATTTAGAGTATCTCACAGATTTAATTAAAAATTTAGAAGAACCAAGATACCTAATGCAATATTTTTTTAATGAGATCGGATTCAAATTAGATTCTATGGAAGAGAAACTACATAAGAGAAAACACAAAAGCATAGAAGATTTACTTGTGTCTGAACCTTTAAACAATAGCAATATCTTTACATTTACAATTTTAAAAAGAGAAGATGTAGTAAAGCAGTACACATTAGTTAATTTGGATGGGGTTTATATTGGATATAGTGCGGACCCTAAAACAAACCTACAAATAGAAACAGACTTAGATATAGAAAAATTCTTTAACCTTATCCTCAATGACATTAGAAATGTCTGGAGTGAATCAAATGTTTAAACGAAATGAAAGAAATGAAAAAGTACTTGCCCTCTCTTCAGAGGAACAAAAAACCCAACTTACTTACAACAGTATAGGATTTATAAGAAGTATTTTTCTAGGTTTAAATTTTCAAATAGATACCATATCTATTAAAGGTATCCATTTCAACCTAAAGGGTATAGTTAAAGCTGATCTGGATTGGAATCAAAATCCTAAGATATTAAATTTATATACTCAGAGGGATAATCAAGTTTTTCAAGTAGATGAAAAACTTGATATCGACTTACTTATAAATACCATAAGAAAAATGTGGGATAACATGGCAACAAAACCCGTTAAAACAGCTAATGACATTTCATTCTAAGGATACACTATGTCTTACACTAAATTAGAAAATGGTAAAAGAGTTTTATCTGAAGACTTTCATAACGAGATAATAATCGTATGTAGGGATTTAGATGATAAGTATTCAACAACCCCCCAAGTAGGTTTAAGACAAGCTGCTTTTAATGTGGTGTTTAAGCAGTTTTTTAGGGAGCTAAATTTTGTAGAGAATAAATTAAATCATTTAGAAATAGATTTTTCAAGTGAGAGGTATTCACCAGAATTGTTAATAGGTAAAATGTTGTTAAAAAACAATAAGACTAATATGAGTAAAAAATGGGATATACATATAAAAGCAACTGGACATTCTGATGATGATATGTTAGAGTCTTTAATGTATATAGAACAAGGTGTTTCTAAGAATAATTTCTTAAGTGATATATTAGAGGATGTGATGAAGAGTATTAGAGAGATATATTAGGGGCGATATGTAAATTGGCAGATAAATGCCAATTTATTTTTTTTCTAGGGTCAATAAGAAGTCTAGAGTTAAAGAAAGCGATAGCTCTTCTAAAATTTTCTGGGTGGATAGGTTTAGAAGTATTTTGATATGGTGAGGAGAGTATAAAGATAAAATCAGAATTTCTTCTTACATCATTAGAAGACATTTCAAAATGGAAGAGCATATTATTTTTCTTTCGGTGCTAAGTACATATCACAATGTTTATACCATCCATCTTTAACACTGACAATTTTTCTAGCTGTATATAAACTGACAGACCTACGGAAGCTATCTGAGCAAATATTTAAAGCAGTGGGTGTATTAGGGTAAGGTATAATATGGATAAATTGAAGGTTTCTCCTAACCTCATTTGAACTAAATTCAATAAAAAACATATTTAATTCTCTTTCTGTTTATTACCTAGATAAACATTATCATGATTAATCCAAGTGGGTTTAATTAAAGACCTAGCTGAGTATAGGGCAATACTTTTACGGCTATTTGTTTTTATATAAGAGCAATGACCTATTTTAGGTTCACTACTAAAGATTAAAACCCATGAAGGATTTGTTCTGACTACATTACTATCTAGTACTAGGTAATACATAAACTTCTTCTTTATCAGGTGCTAAATAAACATCAGATTGATTTATCCAAGAGGTTTCTATTACATCTCTACCCCTAGCTATATAGATAGCTATATTTTTTCTAAAATTAAGATCATAGAGATAATACCCATGTGCCTGAGATGATTTAGAAGACATAAAATAAACCTGAACTTGAATCGTTTGTACGGTGTTGTTTAGGTTTTCAAACCAACATATCATTTTATATTATCTTTCTTTTTCTTTTTATCTTATCAAAAAGAGAATGTCTTGTTAAGATGAATTGTGTTAGTATAGAGCTTATTTAAAAAGGATACTATTTATGGATAACATAGCTAATCAATTTAACAATAATGATAAAATTGTCATATCTACAAATGACACCTTGATAGAAACCAAAAAATTACCTAATGACTCATTCAAGCTAATCTTGACCTCACCTCCTTACAATATCGGTAAATCTTATGAAACTCAGACATCCCTAGAAGCTTATCTCTCTTGGCAAGAATCTATACTTGTTGAATTAATTCGTATTATGCACCCTAATGGTAGCTTGGTTTTACAAGTCGGTAATTTTGTAGATAATGGTGAAGTATTCCCCTTAGACTTTTATTTTTACCCTATTTGTAAAAAACTTGGACTACAGCTTAGAAATCGTATTGTATGGCATTTTGATCATGGATTACATTGTAAGAAAAGGCTTTCAGGTAGATATGAGGTTATTCTATGGTTTACTAAAAATCAAGAATACACATTCAATCTGGACTCTATAAGAGTGCCTTCTAAATACCCTGAGAAAAGACATTTTAAGGGTGCTAAAAAGGGACAACTTAGTGGAAACCCATTAGGTAAAAACCCCTCAGATTTTTGGCAATTTATGGTGGAGGAATTTGAAAATGGTATCTTTGATGTTCCTAATGTAAAACATAATCACCCTGAAAAGCTATCCCATCCTTGTCAATTTCCAATAGAGATAGCAGAGAGGTGTGTTCTAGCATTTACTAATGAAGATGATTGGGTGTTAGACCCATTTGGAGGTGTAGGTTCAACACTCATTGCATCTATTAAAAATAATCGTAAAGCCATGAGCATAGATCGGGATGAAAATTATTCCGAATCGACTAAACAAAGGGTGAACGATTTTTTTGATGGTACTTTAAAGATGAGAGAAATTGGCACACCTATTTACAAATCTAAAAAAATAGATGCTAAATAAACATCTTCTCTACTTTTAAAATTAGATTCTATTATTTTTCTCATAGTGTATAAAGCAACAGCCCTACGGAAATTTTGATTATATACTTTTAAACCATGATTAACAGAAGATTGACTACTTAATAAGTAAACATCTTGTAGGTTTTTACCTACATTGTTATTACAATTTTCAAACCAATAGATCATTTTTCTATATATCCTTTAGGTGTATAATACACATCATTACTATTTATCCAAGTGGATTTTACTAAAGACCTTACACTGAAGAAACTTAAGTCTCTTCTCATACCTTGTGAATATAGATATTCACCTAGTCCTTTATATCTATTACTTCTATGGTAGATAGTACTAGACAATAAAGAGGTCCCTTGAACTGAATGGAATACATCATTAGATTCAGACATAAGGAATCCGTAGTGGTTACTTTGTATCATTTAGGTTATCCTAT
>JACCED010670378.1_pt1 | contig 35939 bp, 51 predicted proteins | sample 7455021 | NCBI WGS metagenome assembly JACCED01 (sample SAMN15323456, study PRJNA562643) | freshwater metagenome | isolation source: river surface water | place: USA:Blue River Watershed | collected 2017-08-19
ATTAAATTAAATTTAAAAACTTAAAGAATGGAAACATTAACACAAACATTAACACCAGCAGAAAAAAAAGAACTTTTTTTAACTGAATTAGAAAACCGAATTATCAAGCAATTGGGGGATAATTTATACACAAGATTTGAAACTTGTTATCGAGCACCGGCCTACGGTTGGTCAGTACAAGAATATATGTATATGCCACTAGTAGCTGATAGATTAAGGGCAAAAGGTTATAACGTAACCTCAAGCGTTAGTTACGAAGTTACCGACTGGATTATCGCAGTATAATTATTAAACAATTAAATTAAATTTTATGAGTAAAGACCTATTTAAAAACCCAGAAACGCTACCCAAAACAATACAAGCCATTTTAAGCCGATATAACGCCCTTGAAATTGAAAAAGGTATAGATTATACCGACCTTATCCAAATGGGCAAGGAAATGGCTATTTATGGCTATGAATTTGAATTTTACCTTGATTGCATACCTTATAACCTTAAAAAAGTAAAAAATGAAAGAATTAAAAATTAAAACCCTTTGGGCAGTTGATATAGATACTATCCAATTTAAATGCTTTAAATATAAAAAAGAAGCTAAAGAATACGCAAAAAATAAACAAGGAATTTTCGGAAGTAGTCCACAAATAGTTAAACGAAAAGTATTAACTGATAAATATTAAACAATTAAATTAAATTTTATGAATTACGAACAATTTTTATTCAGCCAATTACTGGCTTTATTTGACTTTGATTTTGCTGGAATGCCATACGACCTGCAATATTCCGAAGCATTAACACGATACGAAAAATTTGAAAATAGCGAATTTAATACGGATAAATTCGGCTTGTATGAATGTATAGTAAATTATTTAAGAAACCAATATAATAAACAATTAAATTAAATTTTATGAAACTATCAATTAAAAAAGAAACATTTAAATTAACAATTTTACCCACTATCCAATACTACTATGCTTATCGCATTGTGGTAATTGTATGGCTTAACTACGAATTTCAATTACAAATTAAATAAATTAAATTAAATTTTATGACTATTAAAGAACTTATTGAAGAATTATCTAAGCACCCAAACCAAAATGCTCAAGTAAAAGTAATTGCAAATACCAGTTATGGCGGAGAAGTAGAAGAATTAGATTATCTATGCCAAGAGGTTGAAGTTTGGGATATTGATAATGAAAATTATATAACCTTATTTACTTATCCCAATGAAAACAAATAAACCTTTAAATTAAATTTTATGAAAAAACACGACATTTTATCGGTTGGCGTTTTATTTTTCTTAGTTGGCTTTATTATCTTTTTAACGATTGTAAACCAAAAAATCAAAAATAGTACCCCACACCTAGATTTGCCAGAAGAATTTAATGAGCATACAATAAGCAAGGATAGATATAGGCCTACCTTATTAATGGCTGTTTATGATACTACCGAGAAAAAATATATTATTGAATTTACTGATAACTAAAACCCAGAGTACAAACAATTAAAATAAATTAAAAATTAAATTAAATTTTATGACAAAAGAACAAATCATTGAAAAAATCAGGATCGTTAATGTAGCACAAAATTCGTGGGAAGAAGAAAATCTATTATTGCTTACTACCTTAACTGATGAAGAAATTGAAGCCATTTTAAAGCCTTTGCTTAAAGAAGAAAGAGAAGATGAAAGCGGAGAAATTATCTATTCTAATGAGGATATGGCAAGTATATTAAAAGAAAAATATCCTAATGATATTGTGATATTTTATGCGGAGCCTGATGATTTAACCCTTTAAATTAAATTTTATGAGTAAAGACTTATTTGAAAACCCAGAGTTATTGCCCTTAGAAGTTGTAAATATTATTGAAAAGTACGAGGAAATGGATCCTTGTTATGAAATGTGCCATAATCTTATATTGGAATTAGAACAAGTGGGATATACTTGTGATTATGGACTTGACGGAGTACCTTATGACCTACAAAAAATTAACAATTAAACTAAATTTTATGGAAACAATGAAATTGAAGCTACTTGTGAGTATTGACAATTGGGATAAATATACCGAAGAATGGGATATAAATCCATTAGAAGCAATAATAACAGATAGTAACGGTGATTGGTATGTAAAAACTAATAAAGACATAGCCGACTGCTTAATTAGTAACAATATGGCTGAATTAACAAACAATTAAACTAAATTTTATGACTAAAGAATTACAAGAAAAACTATTTACCCTTTTGTATGAATTAGAAGATTATTTTGATGAAACTAATTGGGGCAAAGAAATTGGGGAAATGGTAAATGAACTACAAATAGAATTATTAAACAATTAAACTAAATTTTATGAAAGAATTTACATTTAACATTGACCAGAAAATTACAATGTGGACACGAAGTACCAAACATATTGAAGCTGAAACCTACGAGGAAGCCGAAAATATACTAAAAACCCAGTATCAAGCAGGGGAAATATTTGAGGACTTAGATGAGTATGAATATTTGCACGATACCCTAGAAGATATGGATGTAGTGGAAGTATTAAACCAAGACGGAAACTCAATTGATTTTACTATTTAAACTAAATTTTATGGAAAAAATTAAATTAGGCACAAAAGTATATGTATTATTGGATGGCCTTAAATTATTACGAACTATTAACTATTCAAACAATAACATATTTGAATGGAGGTTTGGATGGGCATATACAAAAGATATACAAATTAACCCTGATACAAAAAGTAAAGTAAAATATATTATAAAAAATTAAATTAAATTTTATGAGCAAAAAAAATACAATTACCTACATTAAAAAAATTATACAAGAAAATGGTAGCTTTTCAATTGGTGAATATGAAGATATTGCCTCATTACCAGCTGTTAATCAAATGGGGACATTAGTAGCATTAGCCGAACACTTTTACAAAGATAGCGTAGAGATTAACATTTACGACTCCAATAGTTTTACAAGCGATCCAGTTAGCAACCCTTACTATTTGACCTATGAAGAATTAAGCATTGAATTATTGGAGGAAATTGAGGATTTGTGCCATTACATTGACGCAGAAAATTTCCAAACTCAAAAGAGAATTTCTAACTAAAAACTAAATTTTATGACAAACGAACAAGATACTTTAAAATACCAAAAAGAAATAGTTGAATTAAAGGGTAATATTACCGTTAATATACTAGAATTAGCTAGTGAATTAGCCGAAATGGAAATGAAAATAAATTGGGATTACAGACTGGGTAGTATGATTGTTGAAGATGATGACGGCACTAGGTACTCGGAAAGAGCGCAAGATATATTCAACGATCTATACGATAAGTATTATAGTGTTATTGAGAGATTTCAAGTATATTCATAAACCCAGAGTAGCAAGTTTATTAATTTAATTTATTTTGCTATAAACAAAATAATACCTATTTTTACAAACCAAACCAAACACTATGATTAAGCTATCTATTAAGACTATGCTTCAATTCTTGCACTTATTTATTATTGGCTTCCCCTTAGCCATTAGCTTATACTTAACTGCTCACCTATTTTTTGAACTTAAAAGAATAATAAAATGGATAACAACCTAACGAAACAAGCTATGCTATGTGATACTATGTATCGTATGTTTAAAGGCAATTCTTTGCCATACGTAGATATGGAAGATTTGATTGTAATGTGGCAATCCCTGGCCGATCATTGGCAAATATACATTAGTGATAGCGAATGGGAAGAATTTACAGAGGAGATAAATTCGGTGGCTTCAAATAAATTCAGCGTATTTGAGCCAATTTTTGAAAAATATTTTAATAACTAAAAATTAATAATTATGACAACGAAGTACGAATTAGTAAAAGAAACGCAAATTGACGGTAAAACCTGGTACCACATTACAAAAGATGGAGTACACGTAAACGAAACTTATACACAAAACTTAGAAAAAGTTACTGAACAATTTGACAAAATTGTGCAAGGCTATTTACCAGAAACAAAAACTGAAATATTAAGAACACTAGAAATACAAGATAAAAATGAAAACTAAACAAATTAGCGTAAAAGAATATGCTACCAAAGTAAACCCAGAGCATTTTAGGGCAAACCGTAAAAACCCTAGTGCTTCATTAACTCAACAAGCTATAAAATATCGCATAAAAAAAAATATGATATTGCCAGAAGTAATTAAGTATAATAGAGTTGGCAAAGTACACGTGTTAACCGTAGATGTAAATTTTTAAATTTAAAAAAAACAAAATGAAAAAAACTTCAGTAGTAGAACAAATATTGGGAACACCAATCCAGCCTCAAAATTTCACAACCTTTGCGGACTTTACTCCGTATGAGAGACAAATGATAGTGGCAGAACTATATCACAACGCCTGGTACGATCAAGAAAGATTTGAGGAAATGTATGATCTATATAACAAATGGGCAAACAACCCATTGTCCGATAGGAAATTTATATTGCCAAACCCAGAAGCAGATGAAAATGAAAAATAAATACGAAATAGGCCAAAACTATATTCTCAACCTAGAGAACGAAGCTTTGCGAGAAAAGATTAAAAAGTTAATTGCTGACTACAAAGAATTAAAACAAAAGTATGACGAAAAAGAAGCCGAAAGACTGGGGGAACACAATAAAAGGGACAATGCAGTTGTTTAAAAGCGGTAAGCTAATTAGAGAATATACGTTCCATAATGTATATCACAGAAGAAGAATGTTGAAAATATGGAACGCAGAAGTAAAACCAAATGGCATTGATACTTATGAACTAATTATTAAAATTGATATATGAAAATTATAATTGCATGTGAAGAATCGCAAACAATAACCAAGGAATTTAGATTATTAGGACATGAAGCTTATTCTTGTGATATTTTGCCCTGCTCTGGAGGACACCCTGAATGGCATTTACAAGGTGATATTTTTGAATTTATAGGGGGGGGGTATGATATGATGATTGCACATCCTCCTTGTACTTTTTTATCCGTTAGTGGCGCAAGGCATATGTATAATAAAGATGGAAGTATAAATCAGGATAGGGCTAGAAATCAATTAGAGGCCTTAAATTTTGTTCAAAAATTAATGGATGCCGATATCCCTAAAATTGCAATAGAAAACCCCGTTTCGGTTATATCTAGCAAAATTAGAAAACCTGATCAAATTATACAGCCTTGGATGTTTGGAGATGAAGCAACAAAAACTACTTGTTTATGGCTTAAAAATTTACCACTTTTAAGGCCCACTAATATAGTAGGCAAAGGAGAACGAACTGTTTTTAAAAGCGGCAAAAGCCATCCTAAATGGTATGCAGATGCTTTAGCAAATTCAAAAACTGCGGAAGATAGAAGAAAATTAAGAAGTAAAACTTTTATTGGGATAGCAAAGGCAATAGCTGAACAGTGGGGTTAATTCAAAGAAATAATATCAATATCGCCATCTGGGAGCATATCAATTTCCTTAACCATTAAAACATCAATACCCTTAAATTGATTAAGCACTTCTAATAAAGACTCGGCATAGACCAATTTAGTTAGGTTTATGCCGTTCTTTTTGAAATATACTCTATAAGCTCGCATTGTTGGGAGGGGGTTGAGAATTTAAAGTAAATTTAGCGAATTTCTTTTTAGCGTCCTCACATTTGCTATAAATATATTGAACAAGGTATGCTTCATTCTCATCATTATCTACATCAAGTTTGACACCTCTCTTTGAGTATATAAAGTTTTTAGCGTGGATAATCTCGTGGAACATAAACTCCGTAGCAAATTTACCCTCCGTTGGCAGACAGATATAAATATCATCTTTGTAGGTTAAACACAAGGCTGCTGCTGTTTTTGCATAGCTATCTCTGTTATCATCTAATTCAAAAATTTTATCAGTCAGCATATTGGCCATCTTCTCTGCCACCATTATTTTAAGGGTAACGTAAAAAGTGGGTATTTTATACGTGTAAGTCTTGTATAACTTCGGCTTCATACATTATAATATTTTGCCCTTAAAGATACGCTTATTATTAAATTCAAAATCTTCTCCGTTAGGATCTAAATCCACCTCTGCAAAGCCGTGGTTCCATTTGTTAAGTGGCATGTATGCTGGATGCAATTCACTTAGACAACCCAGAGACCAAGTTGTAACCATTTTACCAGTCAAGGTAGGCTCCGTATGTTCACTCGTTTGATGATTATGACCTTGAAAAGTACTAACCTTAGCTTTTAGGAACAATCCCCTAGCAGGGTTTACTGGAGCAGATATACCGCCCACGTATTCGTGTCCGTGTATTCCCCAAAGGTTGTTTAATTTCATTGGCCTTTTGTCCCCAATGATTTCTATGCCCCTGGCCCTGGCCTTGATAATATTCTCAAATTCAAATTCTTCTATGCCCACTAGCTCTCCGGCTTTCTCATAAAGAAAATGCTCATATCTCTCCTCGTGGTTCCCTATCTTAAAATATATTTTGCACTTTAATTCCTTTTCAAATACATCAAATAGAGCCTTGAACGTGTCTAATTCTAGCTTAAAGTTACGCTTCTTGGGATCCTTTATAAACCGACTAAGCCTATGGCAGTCTATTGTATCTCCGTTTAAAAGGAGAGCGTCTGGTTTGCTTTTCTTGGCGTACTGAATGGCGGCCGTTATCGCATCTATACTGTGGTAAGGAACGTGGATATCGGAAAGAATTAAAACTTTCTTATGCCCTTTAAATACGTATGGCTCAAATGCTGTTTCATCCGAAGCGGGCAATTTGTACGGGTTTCTTGATCTTTCTTCTTCCTTAAAATACTCGCTGTTTTTTACAGTAGATTTCAATCGGTGCTTTTCACCGAATTTGCCTTCAATATATCTCAATGAAGATAAAGCCGACTCCCAATTTTTGAAAGCCAAATTATTCTCTTTGTAAATAATTCTAGCTAATTTTTTAGAGGGCATATCAGGATATTTACTCCTATATTCCCTTGATATTTTTGCATTACCATTTGTGGATGCCATATGTTGATTTTAAACGATGACTTGTTGAGCTTGCTTATAGTATTTTAATCTTTCAGTCAAACCAATTGTGCCACCATTAATTCTCTTTGTTATAGTAACAAAATCTTTCGCATCAGCATCGTCATTTAATTTTTTATCAATTGCAAACTCCCAACATGCTGAATCCAATGCGTATTCATCAGTATCATGTACCAATTCGGCCGCTTTTGCTATATCCATTCCGATATGCTTTGCGTAAGCCTCATAAGACTCTTTGCCAGTCAATTGCATAAAACCGCCACCTCTATATCTGTAACCATCCCCGCTCTCTGCATCGCCATTACCCATTCTGTTAGCATAAACTTTGTTAGCTAATTTTTCCGCATTACGAACATAGTTATTAGCATTTGCTTTACCACCTTCACCAGTCAAATTAAATCTTGATGGCCAAATAGCTACAAGTCTTGCAGGAGTAGTATAATTCATATTCTCTTGCTTAATTGTAAACCCACCGCTTTCATGTGCGATTTGTGCAATAAAGGCTTGCAATCTTGCTGGATTGTTAATATTATACTTAGGGCATACCTTATTGATAAGTTCTGCCAATGTAGTTGCTCTTTCTAATTTAAGATTAGGGCAAATTTTCTTTAATTGTTCTGCTGTTATCATTATTCTTCTATTTTATTTTCTTTTTTAAATATTTTTTCTGCTGATGTTAAACCTAAGCACCCGAATGCCAATAAAGCCACCGATTGCACTAAAACTGTAGATGGCACCGTATGCTCATCACTAAAACTATTATGGTACATAGTAACACATAATGATATAGTACAAAACAAACCGCAGATTCGTTTCATACTTAATTGACCTGATTCGTCACAAAAAAACTGTTTCATGTTATTTTTATTTTTTAATATTTAATAAACTCATCGTACCTTATTCTGCAATGAGGAAATTGTATGAAATTGCAATAATATTATTGCGACAAGGATGATTTTGCTCGCTTCGTGGATTTTTTCGGTTTGCCAGTAGTCGCTTTGTCTTTCGGTATAAGCTTTTCTATTTGCTTCGTATTTCCACTTCCAATTAAACAAGCTATCTTGCTTAATACGAATTTCTTGATTAATGCTATCATATTGAAATCTTTTTTGAGTAATTGAATTTTTTAAATCTGCTATTGTGTCGTTATAAGTTTTATATAATAGATTAATTGTGTCAGCTTGCGATACTTTCATTATAACCACCGAATCACCCTTAAAAATCCTTTTTATTGGATATTGGGCTAATATGGAATGGGATAAGAGTATCAACACTAGCACTATCAAGCTTTGCTTTTGCTTCATCTAATTCTTTTTTTAAATCTTTATTCTCCTCCTTCAAAGTTACAATCTTATTTACTGTCTCTTCTACTATTTTTTTCTGCTCTTTGGTAGCCTCTGCGCTAATCTTAAAAGTAAGCTCATCGGTAGCTTTCACTTGTTTCATCAAACTCTCAAAATCAGCATCTTTTTTTAATGATTCATCTTGTTTTTGTGCCGTTGTTGATTGACAACTATAAGCACCTAAGACAAATATAGCAAAAATCCACTTCATTATTTTACAGTAGATTTTATGGCACCCATTTCCCTTAAAGTACTTAATTGAGTGCTAGTAACCGCTTTAACCGAATCGCTTCTTCTTAGTGCGTCCTGAACAAGATCCAATCTACCCTCAATCTTCTCAATTCTAGCACCTTGTGATACCGCTTGTTCCTTAAAAGTGCTTCTTACGTCAATATATAAATAGCCAATAGCTCCTAGTACAATGAATAAAGTAGCTACTACTGGATTTTTAGCGAATGTTTTAAAATCCATTGGCAGTAATGAAGGAGTTACGCTTGTTTTTTTAGTCGTTGCCATTAAAATAATTTTTTATATAATCCTAAACTAATTTGATTTGTGGTAAAATTAATCGTATATGACTCATGTGGCTTCTTATAATTCAATCCCACCCCTACACCTATTTTGTTATCAAAACGCCTTAAATCGCCAATTAAACCCACAAAAAACTCGTTTTTGGGCTTATGGTATATATCATTAGTTACCACTATGGTTTTTTGAGTGAAATGAGAACCGTAAAGTCTGCCTAATATTTTATTTCTAGAAACAGTATCTTGAACTGATACATAATTAGCTGTATCTATACGGAATGTATCTGTGTAAACTTTTACAGCTGTAAAATCCTTTAAAGCTTCAACTGTATCGTGAATTGTATCGTGAAATTCTACAGTATGAATATCGTAATCTAAAATATAATAAGGTATTTGATCCCCTTTCTTGTATTTTGTTAATGTATCAGTCTTATAAAGAGTATCTCTTTTTGTAATGATAATAGCAGAAGTATTGTCACCAATGTACTTGGGATCACTAAAAATAAAAAATCCTATTACCAAAAGTAATAAGATTATAAGTATATTCTTAATTGCTACCATTGTTTAAATGTTTAGTTTTCCAGTAGTAATATCTGATTGCAAATATACCTGAAACTATTGCCACCAAACCTGCAAAAAGACTAACAATTGGCTGTATGTTACTTACTGTAACAACCGCTCCTAAAATACTAACTGCTGCAGATATGTCAGCTTGATTATGATTAGTCATCTCAATTTTTTCCCAAATATAACATTAATTTAGTTATATTATATTAAACTGTCCATTTTTTTTCAGGGCAAGCGTCAGCACCTTTGGGACTAAACACCTTTGCACTTGTAGTACAACCACATTTGCTACAATAATCCCTTATGGCAGATTGAACCCAAAACTCACATCCAGAACATATTTCAAGCCTTTTTTCAGCTATTTCTTTCTGTTCATCACTTGGATTGTTGTACTTAGCAATGTAAGACAATAGAATTTCTTTTACTTGATTCATATAAATAAATTTTCATAATTGTTAATATTACCCCAATATGGATGAATTTCAGTTAAATTTCGTTTATCATAAATTGAGTTATGACTTGTAAAATGGACTCCATGATTGATATGCACCGCTTGATTAGGGCAATCCCATTGGCTTCTTTTTAGCGTTTGGGTTTCTATCATACCACTATTTGTTACCAATGCGTTAGGTAATATGGATAAGCAATGAGCAATAGCATCATCAAAACGCATGGTCATTTGATGAAATGGTTCGTCATTTTGTGTACGCTTCTGCCATCCACTCTTACAAACACCCCCGTAATTCATATTAGTTAGAACCTGGCCACTAGGGAAATCAGGAAAATCAAAATAACCCTTGGGGTACATTACATCATGCTCTAGGAAAGAAACATAGTCATATTGACCCATTGTTTTAGCTGTATATAGACATTGCATTATTTGTAACAACTGATTCAAATGAGATTGGCTAGTGTACCAGCTTCTTACTTGCTGAAATGGCACGTCCGACATAGGCTCCCAAGTACAAACCACAATATCTGCTACCCCTTCGCTTGCCTCTTTTATTGTATCTAAGGACTTATATATTGCAGGCCATATCTTATGATTGTTGTTATTTGAATAAAAGATACCCAATTTTCTATTTTTGGACTTAGGATAGACCAAAGTATCACCTTCTCTCACTTTCTCCTTATGGCCGTCCTCAAATTCAACTTCTAAATACTTAACATTCCCAACTGATGGATCTCCTATTATATCATTGTTGGATCTAATAACTAATTTACCAGCAACTAATTTGCTCTGTAACACATTAGTACAATCTACACCTCCATAAGTAGCTTTAATTATGAACATACAATATTTTGTTTATTTTTTTAATATTTTCTTCTTTTTTGCAATGTTTATTTATGTAATCGTTACAAAACATCCCATCTGCATCTATCTTATTTGTCTTTAATTCAAAGTCTTTTGCCAATTCCGTTTTCATAACCATATTCCCAATATCTATATGATGGGAAGAGTGATGGCAATTAAACATTTTATAATCGTACCCATTATGAATCATATCACAATATATAAACCTAACATCTTTATCAATGGCATTCATTACTTCATTTACAAAAGTCGGAACATAATAGTTATCATCACCAGTCATAATTATCCAATCAGAGGATGAATTTTTTAATCCATAGTTTCTTGGTGTATGTCCAAAATCATTGCTACGTTCTCCCATAAAACTAAATTTAATTCTATCTTCTTTTTGGAAACTTGTTATTATATCATCATACATTTGTAAATGTTCGTTATCTATTACAACATTAGCAATCCAATTTTTATTATTTTGATTTATCAATGAAAATAACATACCGCTTAAATTATTCATTCTGTTGTAAGTAGGTATTATAAATTCTAATATCATAATAATACCGATTTTTTCTCTACGCTTTGAATAATTTCATAATATTTTTTAGAAGCAGTCCCTTCTTTTATTTTCAAATCAAGATTGTAAGGCAATTTATTCATAAATTCAGCCTTGTAAAACAAGCCATCAGCCGAAGTAGTTACACCGGCATTATGCAATATATTCAACCTATCATAATCGCTTTCTGAACTGGTACCCCATGCAAACTCTAAATCAGGATGACAAACTGTTTCTTTACCCAATTTCCATCCATTCCAAAGTACTGCCCACATATCTGCACACCATATTTGTAATTCGTGGTATTGAGGATTTTGGGCTTTTTTAGAATTATTAAGTGCCGTAATTTCTTTATACAATTTTTCACAATCTCTTTCCACGTTAGCCCAGAACTCCGCATTGATGCCTTTCATTAAATATTGCGCACCGATTGAATTAAGCTCGTTATCCTTTACGACTGACTCTTCTATGCCTACTATCTCACACATTTTATCCATTATGTCTTGACCTTTACCCAAAATATAACTGTGCGCAATGTACCATCTTGTATCTGATCCATACCACTTATCATCATCTAAAAATTGCTTCCAATCTATTGGTTTTGTAAATACTATATCGCAATCATGATATAATATAGCCTCGCTTTCTAATTCAGGATGCGCAGTAAAGTGCTGCTTTAAAATATTTGGTCGGATAGATGAAATGTAATGTTTTGTTTCCCTAGTGTCGTTGTAGAAATGGAAATTAACTGGGTATTTTTGAGTAAGTTTTACCCATTCAACAGGTATTACACCGTTGATTTTCCAACTAACAATATCAATATTATTAGGATTGATACCCATGTCCATAAAATTATTAACTAATACTTCTACCTGCCATGCATAGAACAAGGAAGTCGGCTGTGCGCAAATAAATCTTAGGTTTTTCATAAAACAAAGATAATAGTTTTAATTAAATTAATTAGTTTTGTTTAAATATATATTATGATTAAATTATTATACTTGATGCCTCACCTTAGCACAGGTGGTATGCCCCAATTTGTACTTAAACGTATTCAAACGCTATTAGATTATACTGATTTTGAAATATTTGTTATTGAGTATGCTGATTATGGTAAGCATTTTCCAGTACAAAGAAATCAAATTATGCAATTATTAGGAGATAAATTTTATAGTCTTGGTGACAACAAAATGGAGGCTTATCGTATCATAGAATCAATCAATCCGGATATTATTCATTTAGACGAAATGCCCGAATTAATGGGTAATAATGAATTATTTAAGAAAATATACGGCAATGAAAGAACTTGGAGAGTAGCTGAAACCTGCCACAACTCATCATTCAAACCAGATACACAAAAGGTATTTCATCCTGATTTATATTTATTCTGTACTCCTTGGCATGAGGATATATTTGCCAATATGGACTCACAATTTGTGACAATCCCATATCCAATAGATCGTGTTAAAATAACAGATATAGATAAATTTGTAGCTAGAGCAAAGCTAGGATTTGAACCTGATAAAAAGCATATTATCAACGTAGGCTTATGGACACCCGGCAAGAACCAAGCAGAAGGGATTGAAATTGCACGCAAATACCCCGATATGATGTTTCATTTTATTGGTAATCAGGCTGGGAACTTTCAATCTTATTGGGAGCCACTAATGAAAGACTTGCCAAAAAATGTAAAAGTATGGGGAGAAAGAGAAGATATACCTGACTTTATGATGGCGGCAGATATTTTTATGTTTAACTCTACATTAGAGCTTAATCCATTGGTTATCAGGGAGGCCATCAGCTATGGACTGCCAATTATAGGCCGAAAATTGCCACAATATGCAGGCATGTACGATAAATACATTTTGCCATTAGACATATACTTAGGATTAATACATTCGGAACAGCATTATATTATACCAAACGATTGTACCTCATTGACCTTCGCATTAAGACATGAAGAAGCCTATAAAAAGATACTAAAGTTTTCTATTAGAAAACAATTGTCCAGTATTTCGCATCATTTTGTGGACAATCCTTTCCTAGAAATTAAGGGTATTCCTGATATTGATTTTAAAGTACAATTTTGTGATGAAAGTGGTAATATTGCCTATGAAAACACAATAAAATCAAACCATTGGGTTAAACTTAACAGGCAATATTATACCAAATGGCATACAAAAGTATGGGAGAACGATAAGCTTATTCATAATGAAGTATTAGACTTAAAAGACAAGCGTGTTTATATAGCATTTGAGAGCAAAGCTTTAGGAGATACTTTAGCTTGGATTCCGTATGTTTTTGAGTTTCAAAGAAAGCATGAATGTACGGTTATTTGCAGTACATTTTGGAACCGATTATTTGACGAAGCCCCTAATGTTTCTTTTGTGGAACCAGGCACAACAGTAAATAACCTTTATGCGCTTTATAGAGTTGGTTATTTTTATGACTTAAATAAATTGCCCGTCAATCCAGTTACACTACCATTACAAAAAGTCGCTACAACCATTTTAGGACTAGATTATAAAGAAATAGTACCTAAGCTAGCCTACATACCAGAAGTGCCTAAAATGGGCAGATATGTGACGATTTCAACCAATTCTACGGCAGGGATGAAGTTCTGGGGTAAACCACAATGGCAAGATCTAATAAATTGGTTAGTTTTTGAAGGTGGCTATGAAGTTTATAATGTATCATTGGAACCAAATCCATTTGATAATTGCATACAAATAACTACCCCATCACTTGAATCTAAGATGGACTGGATAGCGGGTAGTGAATTTTTTATTGGGTTAAGTTCAGGATTAAGCTGGGTTGCATGGGCGTTAAACAAACCCGTCTATATGATTGCCAATTTCACCGAAGAATGGAATGAATTTACCCACAACTGCACAAGAATAACCAATAAAAATGTATGTCATGGATGTTGGAATAATCCTAATTTTAAATATAATGGCGAGTGGGATTATTGCCCTATACATTTAGGAACAGATAGACAATGGGAATGTCAACTTTCTATTACATCAAATATGGTTATAGATAAAATAAAAGAAGCAGGTTTTTAGCCTGCTTTATTTTTATGGATTAGTAGAAACTTCTTTTTTAAGAAACTTTTCTAATAAAACAGGGTAATAATCCTCTGTTTCTATGTTAAACAGCTCTTCAACATCTAAATCAGGAACTTGAATATCCTTTTCAATCTTTTCTAATTCAGACAATTTTACTCTTAATTCAGGGACATGTTCTTCTCTAATAAAGTATTGTCCATCTTTTTCTTCCCCTTTCCCCTCAGAAATCATTTCTTTAAATATTTCTAAACTACTTTCATCAAATGCTTTCTTTTCATCAACAAGATTTTTATTAACTTGATTGTTTAAAATGTATTTAACTTTAATAGATAACTTTTGTGAAAGTAATCCAGTGTTACTTCTTTCTCCCGTTTGTTTGTTTATAACTCTTCCATTTAACTCATCAAACATTGTAGCAATTTCTGCCAGTGTTAGTTTCATAAAATTATATTTTGTTCAAAATTAATTTAATTAATCCTACCGAACAAATATTTATGGAAATAATGTAGTAGTTGTAGTAGCAGGAGCTTCAGTTGTAGTTGTTGTGGTAACATCTCCTACGATAGTTAAGTTAAGCTGTGCTGCTATCCAATCCCAAGCATAAAGATTAGTTTGATAATCTACATAAGCCTCTCCAGTCATTGTCAATATACCTTGAGCAAGAGTTTCTAAGCTATCGGTTAATAGGAAATACTGAAATTTAGCATATGAATTTAAATCATCATATATAGCATATGAATTTAATATTGTGGCATACTGTCCATTATTAAATATAGAAATTGGAACTATTTGTTTCATTATTTATTAATTAATTGTTTTATATTATTAATTTCTAATTGTTGAGCATTTATTACTTCTTGTTGTTTATTAATGATTTCGTGTTGCTCTTTCATTCCATTAACAACTACAGCCAACAATTCTGTTTGTGTAATAGCCAACATGTCAAAATTCTTATCTATTATTACTAATTCTGGGATTAAATCTTGTAATTGTTGTGCAGAAAATCCTAAGTGGAAAGTTTTATCACCTTTTGACATATGCTTATCTGGCAAATCGTACTTAAACTTAATTGTATCCATTTGTAACAACTCCTTAAGACCATATGTTAATGTAGATACTTCTTTCTTATATCTCATATCTGAAACAGAACCATAAGTAGCATATAGTGTGTCCATGTAAAACAAGCTACCACCACCTATACCACCATAAATATCTAGCCATTGAGCCCAATAACCATAGTATAAATATTTATACCTGCCTTGAAAATATTCATTTCCACCCCATTGTAAATTACCAGGTGAGTAAATGGATCCAAAAGTTACAGCTGCAGTCGTTTTCACATCTTGATTCAACCAGCTTGAAAGCCAAGCACCAACAAACCCCATATAAAGATCACCATTAGACCCAAGATAAGATGAACCATACCATGTATCCCAATAAGTTATATTACTAGGTTTGCTAGACACATTACCCCAGGCAACCCCCCCTGCTGTTCCTGTAATACTAAAATCTCCTACACCTGGTATAAATCTTGCATACCACCCTATGCTTTCTCTATGAAATCCAAATTCTGTTTCATTCATCATTAAAGTCATACCAGTACCTTCACCAAAATGAATACCTCTCCACCCACCTCTATCTCCTAAAATTTTCCATGCACCATAACTGTTGGTGTTGGGGAAGAAATGAGCATTATTTGTAGGAGAATAAAGTCCGTAGAAACCATTAAGTTGGATCCAGTTCTCTGGAATTAAATATCCACTACTATTTCTAGTAGGTATTGTACTTGCAGTCCCAGCAACAGAAACAGAATAACCACCTACAGTACCTGAATTTCCAGTAATACTTATACTCCATGTACCAGAAGCACCACCACCTGTTAATGTTGGAGAATAAGAGTTATAATTACCTGCATTTAAAACTGTGTTACCATTATATGAAAGTGTTGAACCATTATCAGTTAATGCACTATTACCTATAGTAGTTGCACTTGTAAATTTAGTCATTGTGTTTGTGGTTCCTGATACAGCAACAGATGTACCACTTGTACCGGCTGTGCCACTAGTACCATTTACGCCACTACTACCGCTAGTTCCTGATACGCCTGAAGTACCATTTACACCATTAGAACCTGAAGTTCCGCTTGTACCAGATACTCCAGAAGTACCATTTACTCCTGATGTACCGCTAGTTCCTGTTAATCCAGAGCTACCTGAAGTACCATTAATACCACTTGTTCCACCTGTGCCACTTGTGCCATCGGTTCCTGAAGTTCCGTTAATACCCGAAGAGCCATTGGCTCCTGAAGTACCACTAGAACCAGAAGTTCCATTTAGGCCACTTGCACCATTAACTCCAGAAGTACCGCTTGTGCCATCAATACCTGAAGAACCACTAGTGCCGTCAGTTCCAGAAGATCCGCTAGTACCTGTAGTCCCGCTTGTTCCACTTGTTCCCGATGGCGCAGTAAAAGTTGTTTGAACGTATGAATAAAAAGAAGAACCTTCTGTATAAAAATCAATAGAATGTGGCTGATTACTATCATTGACACCAATAACTTTTACATAAAGCCTATCTGAAATGTCTAATGATTGTCCTGCTACGAATGAATCAACATATATTTGTTGTACTATTGCAAGATTTGGAACAATTAACACATCATTAGTTGTACCTAATAGTGTAGATACGCCTCCAGTTGTATATTTCCAAAGTTCACAATATATATTCCATTCTGCATTACTTGTACTTGTCAAAAAATGCATAGTAAAACTCCAGTTACCAGCAGGTAAAGAAGTTAAACCAGGAACGCCACTATCTGTAGCAAAAGTAGCTAATGTAGCAGTTGTATTAGCTGCCACAGTATTACTTATAATTTGTTGTGCAGCTCCAGAAGGAATTGCACTTAATTGCTTATATGTTGGAGTACCAAATGCACTACTTGTATTTAGTGATGCGTTCATCCAATATATCTGTCCACCGGATACACCACTAATTCCGCTAGTACCAGCTGTCCCCGAAGATCCTGAAGTTCCACTTGTGCCATCTGTCCCACTAGAACCAGAGGTGCCATCGGTTCCAGAAGAACCCGAAGTACCATCTGTTCCAGAAGTACCATCAGTACCACTTGTGCCATCAGTACCGCTTGTACCGGAAGTTCCATCAGTACCACTTGTGCCGGATGTTCCAGAAGAGCCCGAAGTGCCATTTGAGCCATCAGTACCACTTGTACCAGAAAATCCACTTGTACCTGAAGAGCCAGAGGTGCCATCAGTTCCAGATGTTGCTGAAGTACCTGAACTACCAGAAGAACCCGATAATCCACTAGTTCCATTACTACCATTACTACCTGAAGTACCATTCGTTCCATCAGTTCCAGAAGAACCTGATGTACCAGTAGTACCACTTGTCCCCGATGTCCCACTTGTCCCACTGCTTCCAGAAGTACCAGTTGTCCCACTTGTCCCTGAAGTTCCCGAGGTACCCGAAGTACCTATTGTTCCACTAGTATCAGCCGATACAATACCATTAACGGCAATTAAAATACCATTTTCATCTCTAAGTTTTAAATCACCGCTGATTAAATTTTGTATCGCCACTATAAAATATTTTATTGTTGAACAATCACTCTCACAAACTCATTAGCATAAAAAGGAACACTTGAAGCTACTGTTAAACTACCAGCAGCAGAGTTCCAAACGACTTGATTGCCTGTTGGAGTTCCTGATGTTAAAATAGCTCCAATATTGTTACCTTGTCTAAAGGCGTTTATACATCTTTTGCCTACAGCTTCAGGGAAATAAACTGTAAATGAACCACCTACTGCATTAGTAGTATATTCATATACACTAAAGTTTCCTCCGCCACCAGGTATTACACCACCACCACCTGTTCCATTTCCTAATATCTCTATTGCCAATTGTAGTTTTGCACCACATAAAGCATATACATAATTTGACGTACCTGGTAATCCACTTAGGTTTTGGTCAATGCCATATTGCAATGCTTTTCTTTCCATGTAAAGTTGTTGAGCCTTTCTTGGATCAATACTTCCATTGAAAAAAACATTTTGTTTTGGTATTGCATCATTCCACAAGTATTGTGAAATCTCCGCTATTGATACTACTGTTTGTGGATCTAACATGATTAGAAGAATAATGCTTGGTTAGTAGATATATCTGTCGCTCTGTTTAATGCAGCTTGTGCTGAATAAATATCAGATGCAAATGTAATTGCTTGATCAGCCGAATCAATTTCAACTCTCAATACCAATTTTGTTTGATACCAGTTGGTACTTGCACTAAGATTTGAATTTGCTACTTGGCTTTCTGTAAGACCGTAGTAAAAAGTTTCATTGTATGCAGTAAATGCAAATGAAATTGTTTTTGACGTAACCACCGCGTTTGCAGAAGTTAACCATTGAACAGTTATACTTAATGCACTATCTTGAGATAATACATCTATATCAATACTCGTATCTACTAAGTCCCATTGAATATAATCTGTAGTAGTTCCAGCAGGCACTAAAAATGTACCATTAGCTTGTAATAGATATACTCTACGCTTGGCAATAGTAACATCAGAGCCGGTTGAAGTATCGGTCAAAGTTATGACTGAGGGCGTACCGCTATATTGGCTTGCCGTAAAATTGGGTACAAGAGGCATTTGTTTAAATTTTACCCAAATATAAGATTTTTTTGCCTATATATGACATAAAATTATTTGGAAAACCTATATTATAAGCCTATTGATCTTTATTTTCTTCTTCGCCTTGTTCTTCATTTGGTTGAACAAATAACAACCTCAACATATCATAATTAGCCTTTTCTGTTGCACTCTCTTCCGTTACTGGCTTTTTACCAAAAAGTTCTATTCTAGCTTTATTACTAGCCTCTTTTCTTAAGGTTTTAACAAATTCCTTCTTTTCTTCTTCTGTCAATTTATCAAAAGGAACATAATCAGCTTTCCCCTTAACAAATGCCCCTTCTTTTTTGGCTTTTGTAAGAAATTCGTCGTAATAAGTAGAGCTTAATTTTTCATATTCCTTTCTTTGATCGGCAGTTATAGGCTTCCCTTTTTCATCTTTTTTATAATCTATCATCTTATCTTCCACAGCTGGAACCATATTCCTTAAAAATGGAATACCAAGCATTGCTTCTTGCTTCAATTTATTAAAAAATGTACCTTCAGCCTTTCTTTTCACAGGACGTTCTGTGACACTAAATTTACCAGATTGTGTATCAAACCATTGAGCAGGTTGTTTTGAAAATCCAGGTATAGCCATATTCGCTACTTTTTGACTAACCGCTGTGCCAACCTTTTGCCACATAGTATCTTCATTTTTTGACATAACTGCCGTAGCTATACTAGGCAAAAATCCATACGTAAGCATGTTGGCAAATGGGCTATGTTTCATTATGTCAATATCTGCCTCAATAGTAGATTTTAACCAACTTTCATCTCCATCCATTTTATGTCCAGTTTCCGCACCGCTAAACATACTTTCGTATTCAGGAGAGTGAATTAGATTCTTACTAATATGTTGGCCAAAAAATTCAACAGAACCATCTTCATTTGGATGGATATGTTTTCTATTAATATAACCAAATGCAAAAAATGCAACTCCCATACTACCAACATTCAAAGCCTTGCCTATCAAATCACCCTGCGTTGGGGTTAAATCTTTTGATCCTTTTACTATAATTTGAGCTAGTCCTGGGAAATCACTTGGCTTTGATTCAGAATATAATTTGCCAGCCACCCCTTCTTTTCCACTTCCAGCGAAAGCTTTTATTAAACCATATTTATTTAAAAATACCCTACTTATATAATTTACTGGTATTTTTACAATAGGCAACTCACTTCGCATTAAAGCTTTAGCCCAACCTTTACCAGATGTGGCTCTTCTAAATGCACTAACTGCCTCACTATCATTCATAAATATAGACCATCTCGCATGCTCTAATGATAATTTGTGCATCTTTTCTATTACACTCTCATTAGTAACATCGTTTTCATTATATATATTTTGCCATTCTTCTTTTTGCGCTTCAGTAAGATTTTTATCTTTTAATTTTTCAATGGCTTCTGCCATTCTAGTTATATGATAATTAACTTGTTGTGTGTTAGCATATTCAAATTCTGGATTTTTAATAAACGATTTAATATAACCATGCGATCTACCAGGCATCTCTAACAACCCTCTAGCAGAAACAAACTCGTCATATATATTAGGATTTCCATATAACAATTCTTTAGTATCAATGCCTCCAAATTGTTCTTTTAAATTTGCTATATTAAAATTTCTTAAAAACGTAGAATAATATTTCGCTACTGATTCCCATTTGGGATCCCCCCATATAGGTTGTTTTGCCTTAATTGACCTAGGAGTAACTAGACTAATTAATTTGTTAAATCCAAATCTAAATGGCTTAAGCAATAATTGGTTACCAACAGCTGCTACAAGTTTCACCATCGTGCTAGGATAAGAAAGCACAGCAAATCTTTGCCATCTCAAAATACCGTCAATTATTTTTTCACTAGTTGATTTATTTTCAAATATATCTTTGCGCCTTTCGTTTTGCCATTCAAATTGCTTTAATGCAACTTTCTTTTGCGCATCTCTATATGCTTTTACTTTTGCTTTTAATTCTTTGTTATCTAAGTTAAGTTTTGATTTAGATTCTAAATAGGCTTTTGATTCTTTAGATTCAATATAATTACCGTCTTTGCCTTTTTGAGCCAAAATATGTTTAGCTACATCATCCTTTGTAAAGTTTGGCAATACATCTTTAATATCCTCGTAAACGCTATTTACAAGCTCATCAAATTTAACTACACCCTGATAAAACTTTTCTGCCGCAATTTTACTTAATTCTACAGCAGCTCTTGGATCAAATCCAGCATTAAGATTACCACCTAATTTCCTAAGAGCTTCTTTTGATTTTTGTATTCTTTCGTTTGACTTCTGAATTGATTCAGTTGCATTTTTCTTAATATCTTCTTTCTTCTGCTTCTTAGCGCTTTCTTTTAATTCCCTTAACTTTTCAACCTCTATTTCCAGTCTTGCGTTTTCTTCTCGTGCTAAATCTAATTCTGTTTTTGTCTTTTCAAGTTGAGCACGTGCTTCATTTATTGCAGTATATTTTTGTTGTATATCTCTTCTTTGCTCTCTAGTAAGCTCAGTTATACCCTTTGATGCCATATACTGGGTTTCCATATCAGCTAAATCCAATGCTCTATTAACCCACATTTGACGTAGATTAAATATTGTTGAAGCTGATCTACCAATTAATCTATTAGCCAAAGCATTATCTAATATTTCATTCTGAACATCAATTAATTCATCTTGCAACCTTCGTCTCTGTTCTATATCTGTAGTAACAACTAATTCCTTGTTTAAATCTTTTTCTTTTCCTTCTAGTTGCGCCCTGTCATATAATAAAGCAGCCTGGTCAAATTCAGTACCAGACTTACTAGTCATTACTCTTTCTCTAATTTCTTTTACATTTAATACACCACTCTCAATTTTGCTTTTTACTTTTTCAAAAATAGCTTTAGTATCAGTATCTTGTAATTTTGAAATTATATCTTCTAATGCCTTTAATCCATATTTCCCTTTCACAAACGTGTCGCTAATAGCATTAGCTATTTTCGTCAATCCTTCAGTAGGTTCATTTAATTCAGTTGATAAAGCTACTTGCGCTTTTTCATCGCTTTCAGTTTGCTTACCTTCTTTGGAAGGCTTTTCCCCTTGCTCGCCTGGTTCCACTCTTCCACGTTCACCCCCTGCCTCTCCAAATCCTATTTGTGTTGGTTGAACCATTTTCTCTGAGCTTCGCTCTTGTATGGCATTTTGTATAGTTTTTAAACTTGATAAATCTTGTTCTAATAAATAATCTTTAAGCTCCGCCTCGGTGAACTCTTTAATTTCTCCGGGCTTGATTTCAAGAAGATATCTGCAAGGGTTTTTTCTAGCCATTATACATCTGATATATGTTCGTCAAATTCTAATAATTCTTTTGTTGCTTCTGCTATTTTGTATTTAGCCAATAAGTCACCATAATGACCAACTGCTTTACGTTGAATTTCAATAAATTGCAATATATACTGAGCAACCGCTACATCCTCAACTTCTGCTTTTTTATAGAAATCTTTGTATTGCTTATATACATCTAATTCAATATTATAACCTATTTCTAATGCATCTCCAATATCTTCCACCTTATCGGTAACGGCATCAATTTTAGGCAAGTCAGCGCAATCATTCATATCATTCATGAAATCTACGTGCATTTGGTAATGCGTTAATTCCTCAGCACTTTCTGCTAAAAAATACTTCTGGCTACCAAAATAACCCAATCTTTGCAATTGGTTAGCTAAACTTTTCCATAAGTTAGATTGATACAATTCAATATAAACTGCATCTTGCATGCCTTTTCTCATGCTTGAGCTTAATAAGGATTTTAATCCGTTGGACATATTTTTTCTATTTTAAGTTCTTCAAGTAATTTATCAAATTTACTATTAATTATTTGTCTTTTTTCAATATTTGTCAAGTCTTTATAAGCTTTTTCTAACTTTTTTTCTGTTTTGGCGACTTCGCCTGCATTTTCTGCAATCGGTTTAGTCTCTGCAGTAATTCCCTCTTTTGAAGCGGGCTTAGTTTGCTGAATCTCTCCTTCAACTCCTGTTTGGGGTTCTGTTTCATATTCATGTAATAAATTTTCTATATTATCAGTTAATTGTTGCTCCTGCTCAGGGGTTAAATTAGACTCCTCATTTAAAAACTTGTTTAAAGCGACTTCATCCATTGGCTCCCCAACTACCTCTTTTTCTATATTCATCAGGTCTTTATACGTTGGGTTATATTCGCCAAGACCTTTATCATAAATTGGGAACTCATCATTCTTAATAGCTTCCTCTAGTTTATCCAAATATCTATTAGCTCTTTTGCTAGGAATCCCATCTAAGATATCTTGAATAGTTGCATCTATTTGAGCATCAGACAATCTTGTACCAAATTCATCTTTAAAATCCAAAATATTCCCACTATCATGCAATTCCTTAAATACTTTTTGTGTGTTGCTATCTCTTTCGTATAATGTTTTACCATCTACAATAGTAGCATCTCCTTCAGCTTTAGCATTGTATTTAATCTTTGTTCTTCTTGCTCCTGTTTTTTTAATAACAGATTCAAGTCTATCGTCAATTTCAAGTCCTAATTCTCTTGCTCTAATCCTCAATCTATTCAACTCTCTCAGTCCTTCAGAGCTATTTCTTTGTCTTTTATTATGCTTATAAAAACTCTTTGTGTCTTGAACTAATTTATTTCTTTTATCTACTTCCTCTGTAATCTTAGTTTGTCTTTTTCTTTCTTCAATTTTATCCTGTCTTTCTTTTTCAGTTAATCCAGTTTCAGTAACTACGGTAGTACCACCTTTTGGTAATTCAGGCTCTACCCCACCAGCTCTTTTTGATTTAAGTTGAGCGCCTTCTGATTTAACTTCTGGTTTACCTTCTGCTTTTACTTCTTCTTTTATAGCTTCAGTTTTATTTGAATCTATATATTCCTTAACTCTTTTTACAGCTTCTTTTATATATTCGCTTCCTTTTCTGTTTTTAATTAGATTTTCATCATATAACTTATCAAGTACATCTTTTACCCCCTCTGCTGTAGATGAATTATTTTCTGGTATTACAATGTCAAATCTTGATCCACCGGATCTACCAAATGAATCAGAATGTTTTGTAAAAATGGAAACTTTTTTATCTCCATTATTTAACGCTTCATTATCTTTAACTAAAGAACCAGTTTTATTTAATTCATTTTTTTCTTCAATTGTTAAATCTTCTTGTCCTACAGTTGTACGTCTAACATCTTCTGGCATCACAATACCTTTTTTGTCAATACCTTCATTATGTTCCAATACAAATCCATTATCACCAGTGCCATGAACAACAATAACAGGCTCTTTAGTTGGCTCATTCTGTGCTTTTACTTCAACTGGCTCAACTTTAGCTTTTACTTCAATTGGTTTAACTTCTTCAATTGGCTTATTAGTTTCTGCCATGAACTTACCCAAGTCCATGTATTCTGGTACTTTTTCTGTTTTTTTACCTAATTCTTCAAGTGAACTTGTGGGCTCAGCCCCTTCGGCTTTCTGCAATTTCAAATCTTCCAACTCCCTTCCTAATTCAACTCTAGCTTTGTCACTCAATGGGCCTCTTCCTTTTTCTTCTAATACTGCATCATGATTAGATATAACTTCTTCTAATTCATCAATTCTTTTATCTCTTGCATCAGCTTTGTCTTTACTAATTTTGCTTATATCTTCAAGTAAAGTACCACTATTTATTTCATCTATTTTATCCTGAGTATCTGCTAAATCTTTTTCTATCTTTTGCTTTTCTTTTCCAGAAACATCACCTAATTTATTTTCAAGATAAGATTGCTTAATTTGCTCAAACATTAAATTTGACTTCTGAATATCGTCAAACGGTTTGCCATTAGCATCTGTTTTGGGTAAATTATCGTAAAACTTTTTAGCGCCATTTATATTATTTACAATCTGCTCTCCTTGTTCTGATGTTATTTTACCAGACTTTATTTGTTCTTTAGTATATCTTATTAATGCTTCCGGGTTTTGACTAGCTAAATACAAAGCATCTCTTGATTCTGCTTTAAAATCAGGAGTTTTCTTAGCAGACAAACCAATTGCTCCAAATAAAGTAAAGTTTAAAAATTGTGATATCTGCTCTTTTGCAAAATCGCTATTTACATCTGCCCCTTTAAGTATTTCTGCGCCTGCTAATGCGGCTTGCATACTTGCTGCTGACTTACTAGAGCTAACAACAGCATTACCAACCCTCTTGCCATATTGTAACAAATAATCTGTTAAAACTTTTGGACGTTTTTCAAGAGCCTTCATAATAGTAGCATCGTCCATTTTATTAATAAGCTTACCCACTACCGTATTTGTTCCTGCTTTTGCTCTAATTTTAGATGGGATTCCACCAACTGTAAAAGCAATAGTATTTATAGTAATATCAGCCAATGCAGTAGCTTCTGGATTAGGATCTTTATTTCTCATTGCACTTTGAACAAGACCTTCATATGAAGTCAAGGCTACAGCCGCCCAAGTTTTAGCTAATTTTGATACCAATCCTTCTGTTGAACCTCCTCCTGAAACCGCTTCAAGAATAATATACGGAGTAATTTCTGCTCCTAGTCTTGTTACTGAAGTAGCAACTGATAATGGCGTAATGTTAAAACTTCCCTCTGCTTTAACTGTTCTCCATTTATCTCTGTTACTTGACATCAATTTTTTTACATCATCAATTATCTCCTCTTGTGATTTACCGCTTAATTTTACCTGATCTATTTTATCCTGCAATTCAGGTGATATATCCAATCTTGAGTTTTTATATAGACCTTTTTCGGAAGTAAGGTTTACAAGTTGATTAGTAAACATATCCATTCCCTGAGATGTCAATAAATCACGATTTGAAGAACTTTCATCCTGAAACATTCTTACTGGTGATTTTATATAATGCAAAATTCCAGAACCAGTATTTGAGAAACTGTTTACTAAAATATTATACAGTGTTTTTGGCGTGCTAAATCTTTGACCAGCGGCTTCTTGGGCAGCTGATTCTAACTCAATATCCTCATTATTATTTTGTACTTGAGAATCAATTATGTTTGAATTAATACCAATTCTATCTAATTCATTTTGATATTTCTGAGCTAATTTATAATCCGAATCACTTAATACCCCTCCATTTGCTTTGCTTTTTGCAATTAAACTATCTAATCCTTCTTTCACATGGCTATTCATCACATTCATCCCAATCTTCTCTAAGTCGCGTTTATTTTTCTCATAAGCTCTAAACTGTGTAGCATCTAATTCACCTTCTCCAATATCCATTACTGTTCTTCTAAAAAATTCAGCTTGTTGAGGATCAATATATTTTAAGTAATCATAACCCATTAATTCATACGCGTTCAACCCCTTAGAACTACCTTCAGCTTGAAGTTTATTAAATTTAGAAAAATCATTAAGGCTTCCAAAGTCAATTCCACGATCCACTCTTAAATTATCTATAGCCTTTCTCCTATCTTCATCGTTGTCAATATATTTATTTATTAAATTAACAATTTGTTGAAAATGTTGTTTTTTATCGCCAGCACCGGTATATGATTGCATGTCAATAAAAGATTGATTTTCATCATTAATATTGTCAATTGCAACTTGATTTTGCTCATTATAGCGAACATCATTTTCTGTCTTTGGATTTTTAATATTCGTAGCAAAAATCTGATTTTTTTTATTTAACATCGCAGATGCTAATGCAGTTTGCCATTTTAAACTTGATACAGTTCTAGCAAACCCTACAGGATTCTCCTTATATTGTTTCAGTAAATTAGAAGTCCCAAATAATTCATGATTTTCATAACCCTTTGGTAAATCTTTAACAGATTCAGTCCAATCATCACCAAACCCTCCTCTTGCGAGTTTAACAGAATACGGATCATCCTTACCTGTCTCTATTTTGGTAGTTTTTTGAGCCAATTGAATAGGATCAAGAGTTTCATCTACTTGTATCAAGGGTGCGACTTTAATTGGTTCTTCAACCTTTGGAGCAGCCTTCGGCTCTTGTACTTGACTATACTCTCCTACTAATGGTAATGGTGTAAGGGAAGATGGCTTTCCAACATTTAGAAAATCGTATTGAGAAAATCCAAGAGCCTTCGTACCATCTTTTTTTTTTACAGGCTCTTCATAATATATATCAACTATAAATTTATCTTTAGGTTTGCTAAAATCTTCAAAACTACTAGCTAATACATCATAAACCTTATTAGCATAAGTTTTATCTGCAGCAAGTTTTTTATAAAAATCATCTTCAGAAAGTTTAAAATCCTCAAAATTACTAGACAATATACCCCACACCTTCTTTTTATAAGGATCTTTTTTTGGTGGCTGAACTACAGGATCTCCTTGCTGAAATACTGCATCCGCTTGTTCTAATGGAAATAATTCTTCTGTCATTTATTAATCATTTAAAATACTTGCGCCTGTTTTTAACTTTCCACCTCCTGGCTTACCGCCACCTTTTCCTGCATCTTTCAAAAATTTTAACGTACTTTTCTGACCGCCATACGTTTTATTTATTTCTAATTGCAAATTAAAAATATCTATACCTTCAGATTCTTGCGTAGGTTTTCCCTTATCAAATATTGGGTAGGTTTTACCAGTTGTTTCATCCATAAAGTATTTAGTAGGAGAGAAACTAGTACCACCTATTTTTCTATTACCAATACCTTTGATATCTGATGGTAAATCTATAATTTTACCGGTTATATCTTTACCCCCAATCTTAACAGTGGTAGGAGTACCTCTGTTAAACAATGTACCGATAACATTATCAGCAACATTGCTTGTTGCGCCAGTACCACCAGAGCTACCCCCACTAGATCTACCTACTTTTGGCGCATGAAGTGTCTTATCAGCTTCTTCTTTTGTAGGCACGAAATCCAAAGCAAATACTCCTGCTAAATCTCTTGGGCTTCTAATAGGTGTATTAGGATATTTTTGTTGTAATTTTTGAACTGTAACCCCATCACTAAACTTATCATCAATAAATTCAGCAAACCCTTGGTTTTTAGGATTATCATAATCAGTCATGCCAACCAACATTACTTTGCTTTCATCTTGTGGCTGTACTTTAAATGTTCTTTTAGCGTACCAATAACCATTCTTATCTATTACAGGTATGGGTGCTCCAGCTACTGAGTAACTTGACAATTTTTTAGTATATTCTGTTGGATCAAATGTTTTATAAAATGAATATTTCATAACATCCACAGGTCTATAATTTGGATCATTTACAGGTAAATGACTTGCTGCAACAGCTTGATCAAATCCTTTTGGAGCATTTAATCCTTTCTGAGATGACCAATGTCTTACTACTAATTCATCATTTTTAGCAGCCGCTTTTGACCTAGCAATGTCAGACATTATATCTTTATAATTTGCTAAATATTGAGACTGGAAATCAGCACCATATTTAGTTGGATTTAAAATCTTATCTCTATTTTGTAAATAAAATTCTTTATTTTGGTTTAACTTTTCTAATACTATATTTCTATCTTGAGATCGCATAACACTTGGATCTATGTTTTTCTCATAGTCCATAAAGTATTTATCTAGTGCATCTCTTTTAGCTGCTTCTTTTTGTTCTAATTGAATAGCTAAAGCAACTGGCTTAGATGAGAAATCTAAGTTTACGCCTTTTTGATATGGATTTATTCCTAATAAACCTGTTGATGCCATTTTTATATTTTTAAAATACTATTTTAATTAGTTACATATTTTCCAGACACAGGATCCCACACAGGAATTTTAAGAACTTTTGGTGTAGGTTTAAATGGGAAAGTAGATGTAGATACTACTGATGCAGGAGTATTTTTTTTCTTAAAATTTAAAAAATCAAAAAATCCTTCACCTGTTTTATCTTTTTGACCATCTGAGTACATTCGTTTTGCAATATCAAGTTGAGTTAAATTGCTAAATCCTTGCGCTCCCATACCTAACCCTGCATTTAATCTATCGTTTGCAGCTTGTGTTTTTAATTGTTGTAATTGCAACATTCTGTTATACGGAGTCATTTGGTTAATATCAAACATTTGATCTTCCTCTGCCTTCTTCATTTGAGTTGCACTTCCTAATTGTGAAAATTGTGCATTTTTATTTTGAATAGCTCCCATTATACCTCTATTTGAAGCATCCATTAATCCTTGATTTATTCTACCAGTAGTTCCAATAGCTGAACCCCTTGACTGCATTGCACCAATTGCATTAGCAGCAGCTCTATTCGCTTGTTTTATACTTTCTGTATAATATGGAGTATTAAATGGGTTTTCTCTATATCTATTTAGAGCTTCTCCATAATAATTAGCAAGCTCTGGATTAGCTTGCCTAACTGGGCTACTTCTAGCCATTCTTTCCATCTTAGCCTGATAATCTTTTGCTTCTTGGCCAGACTTTATTGCATTATATAAACCATATAATCCCTGACCTACCGCTAATGCTGTTCCTAACATAATATAATAATTTAATTTCTATCTATTATTCAATGGTGAATCAATATGTTTTGTTGTTGCGCTGTTCAAATATACGAAAGAATTTGCATTTAATTTCTCAAATCTTATTACAATATATCCGCCTTTTAAAGCATCCCCCTCAATTAACCCCCCAGGGCTATTAGAGTTTCTTAAAAAAGAGGCCTGATATTCGGACTCTAAAGTGTCAAAATCAGACTCCGCAAGCTCACTTTGCTGCTTAACTGACCCATTATCCATTTGGGTATATATTAAAGGACAAGCCCATACGGTATTACCAGTTTCCATAATAGAAACCCAAGTTTTCTTGTCTAATGCGCCTGTATTAAACACGGTGGTTATATACGCCTTCCCTTGAACTCCATAAAAATTGCAATATGTGCTATTATTGTCGTGAGCCCAAATTTGGCCATTTTTAAAAGAAAACAACTTGGTATTCAAGCATCCATAAAACTCTGGATAATAAGAGTAAAAAGACTCAAATGCGTTAGCCACTTCGTCAAAGCTAATTGTAAATGGATCCTGGTGATATGTTAAATTTGTCATTTTATTTTATTTTATATCTTACTAACAAGAACCGTCAAACATTTGTATAGAAACTGTACCTCCAATAGCTACAACTTGTCCGCTAAATACTCTAGATGTTGAAGTTGCACTTAAGCAGGTAACGTTAGATGCAGTATCAATAATCTCAACCGAGTCACCACCTACATTTGTATAAGATACAACAATTGTTGTAGATGCACCAGTCTGTGTAGTTGAGCCAGACGCTCCATCACCAGCTACTACCGGGAATACTACACCAGTCACTTGCACCCCATTTACTGTAATATCAGTAATATCTGTACCAGCAGTATTGTTAGTAATATCTACAAACGCATTTGCTAGTGTTGTAGTTGTTGTACTCGTTGTGGTTGTTGTAGGTGCAGCCGTTGTTGTAGTTGTTGTAGGTGCAGCGGTAGTTGTAGTTGTAGTCGTAGTAGGCCCTGCGGTTGTAGTCGTAGTTGTTGTAGGTGCAGCCGTTGTTGTAGTTGTTCCAATTGCACAACAAGGTCCATATGAGTCAATTGTAAATGTTGCAGTTCCACCTAATGTGTTTCTTTGCACACAATTTGGAGACGAACCAATAACTTCTGGCCCAAGTCCTACCGGTTGTGATTGTGCTGAACCATTACAATCTACATATGTTACATTTCCTGCCCCTGTTACTTCAATGTTTACAAATTGAACACAATTACAAGGTATAGTTGTTGTAGTCGTAGTTGGAGCTGCTGTTGTAGTTGTAGTCGTACTAGTTGTTGTCGTAGTCGTAGTAGGCCCTGCTGTGGTAGTAGTTGATGTTGTAACTATATCATATCTATTTATCTCTTCCATAGCAATAATATACTTATTAGTATAAGCATCAAAAACACCATATATGCAAGGGTTCCCTGTATATACCTGACCTTCAGGCACAATGCCATTATTCAACTCTTGCCTGTATTCTTGTGACAATGGAACAAAAAAAGCGTTTGTACCATACAAGATACTTAATGGGGTAATTCCATCTTGACTTAATCTACAAACAACCCCTCTATAGTTATCTACGAAGTAATCAGAGAAATTATTCCATGCTAGACTAGTACCTGCATCCCCAATCCCATAATCTCCAGCATAATACTGAATTTTATTAATTAAAGTATCGGTGTTAGCCTGTAAAGGATTGTTAGCGCTATCTTTAACTATTTGAGTTAAAATAGGAACATTACCAACCTTAAATTTTTGATAAACTTTCAAATATCTATCCCTAACATGCAATCTGATTACATCACCAAAGCTTCTATCATATTCATCAAAATTCTCGTACTTAAAATTATTTACCTGATTTATGTTTGTATTCACTTGGTATGCACCTCCGAATCTTATCAATGTAGGGAAATATGTTTGTTTTGCATTTTCCTCAATAACAGATGGCCTTCCATTGCTATTAGTAACTAAATTATAATTATCGCTAAAACTTTGCTCTATAATTGCAATTTCTTTTCTTCTTAATATATTAAATTTAAAATTATATTGAGACAAAACAAGATTGTTTACAACATTTAACGCTAAAGATCCTGGATTAACTATTTCTGATTGAATAACAATCCACATTTTAGAATTTGATGGTACGCTTATGGTTTTATTACAAATAAAATCATAATTTTTATCCGCATTTATAGTATTAAATTCTGAATTTAATAAAGTAAAATAATATTTAGTAGTAGATGTGCAAATAACTACATACATTGAAAATATAACATTGTTAGTATCACCCGTTGGAGTACCGCTTGCGGTAAAAAAAGTTGATGTAAGAGAAAAATTTCCAACTATTTTAACTTGATCACTAATTGATGATTTATTATAAAATAAATAAGTATTATCTGAAAACTGAGGAGCCCCAACCCCTAAATTTCCTGGACCCGCAACCTGCGTTTGCAATACAAATGAATCATTTGATATTGGAGAATTATCTACAATTATTGATTGAGTTTTTCTGTTAGGGTTTAATGCTGCCGAAGAAATAATAGTTTGTGTTTCAGACAACAAATCAAACACAAAGTCATATGGCACCGTTCGTAATCTATAAAATAAATCACCATTTGTAACAGGTATTTTTGCCCCTCCATTTGGCAACTGCGTTAAACCAAAATGATATCTATCTTCGGTTCCTGGCTTACCTATACCATATTCTTTTCCAAATTCATAAAATAATCTTTGAGTTGATATAGCATTTGAAGTGTAATTATATAATAAAATCTCATAATGCTGAAAATCGGCAGTTCCTGGGAACTGAAAATTAATATCTATATCATTTTCAGGATATCTTATTTTTAAAAAATTTCCCGTAGCCGTGTATGTGTTATAATCTGGTGCCAATGGAACTGGCACTTCAATATTATAATTAAATGTAGATACGGTTCCAACTATTTCATAATCATATTGAGCTGGTATATTTTGTGGAACATTGTCAACGTCATATCTTCTTATAAATTTAATTCTATCTCCTTCTGTATAACTATATGAAACAACATTTTGTGTTGAACTTATGGATTCATTATATGCTGATATATTATCAATACCAATGTAAATAAACCTATCATTATTCGCACTATCTGCAATACCGGTATAAGCAGATTGACTTACCCAGCACAATCTTTTATTGTAAGTTGTATTGTTTGATCTTAATACTTGATAATAAGTTGCATATAATGGAGGTTTATTATTTATATTTAAAACAATCTGAGGGAAGGGAGAATCTAATGATATATCTATTTCTCTTGAAGGTGTATTTATAGTCGCACCATCAGATGTTTGTGCCCCTATTGTTCTTCCTTGAGCGTCAAAATATTGAATTGCATATTGATAACCAGAATCCCAAACATTTGCAAATCTAGTATTATCTCCATCTAAATTAACAAATGTTTTAAACCCAACTGACGTTAATGAAAATCCGCTAGCATAATTCATAACTAACTTATTCCCGACTAAAGATACTTGAGTATAACCCTTCAAAACCATTGCTGCAGAAATGCCAGATAAAATACTACTTACTGAATTAGATGGACTTAAACCACTTGTAGAATATGAAGTGCTTAAGTCTGTTCCATTTGATGCGAATGAATTTATATAATAACCACCAGCCGAGTTATTCAATACAGTAACCTCCCCATCTAATCCATTTGTACCAGTTCCGTATAAATAAATATCCATGTTATACCCCACGCCATTGTCACTACCATTTACAGATGCCAAAAACAATAAACCGCACTGATCGTAAAAATAAGATAATTCTCCCGTTGTTTGACTTACCGTCAAATCCATACTTGTCTTATCATACCCTTCGGTTATACCAGCGTATAATAACACATTTCCATTAGCTAACTCAGCTGCATTTGCTCTTTGAGGTACATAATCCTGTAATTGGGAACTTTCAATAACATCTATTTGCGTATATACAGAATCATTATAAAACTTAAAATCTCTATAAATAATATTATCCGGTATTGACAAAACACTCTTGTCAAATAATTTTATTAAGAACCAATCGCTAGTCAATCCATTTGTAGTTTCCCTGAAACAAAGTTCAATTGCTTTCACATCAGCTCCGCCAGTTGAAAATAATACAGCTATTCTTGCGTTATTAGTAGCTACATTATCCGTCAGGTTTAACGATGGTTGTTGTGGTAGCGGGACAATACTTTTTGAACTCCATACAGACTTTTCGTTGTTATCATAAACATATCTGTAAGAAAATTGAAATAATTTGTTTCTTAAATTATTAATAGTTATAGTAGTATCATTTTCATAAACTACTTTTGGAGGCATTACCGGAGGAGCTTTGGCTACTAATATATATTCAAGCTTCCAGCTTGTACCATAATTTCCAAGTACATTTATATTTTTTGGAGGATTAAAGCCATCATTAAAAAATAAAATATCACCTTCTACATCCCTATAAAATATATTTACTGATAAAACTTTATAAGATGGGTTAAAATTTAAAATATCAATACCATCACTATCTGTTTTATTCTCTAAAACTTTTGTAATAGTATCATTACTTAAATCATAGTATAAAATACTATCATAACCGTTGCTATTCCATAAAAAATAATAAGCTCTGTTTCTTACTTTATCAGGATAAAAACCAATAATTTTATTCGTACCCGCTGGCAGCGTGTATGGTATTAAAGTGTTACCAAGAATATTTGATACTACCCTATCTTGACCACGACCTTGCGCATCTTTTGTTATATTAAGCGCATCAATATAATCACCATTAGATATTCTATACTCGGCAACGTCTAAATTAAGCTTACCATTAAAAGGGTTATTTATTATTGGCATTTGTTATTATGCTTTTACGGTCATTCTTTGAGTGTCTAAATTTTGTTCATATGCTTGCATTAAGTACAATGGCTTAAATTGAGCATTTGCTAATCTTCTTTGATTATAAAATTCTGATTTTCTATCTCTCTTGTCTCCCAAATTACCTCTTCTTGTAGTAGGCATATTCACTATATCCCTCCAAGCTAACCAAGCAAGCATAGCCTCTCTAAATTGAATTGGAATAGAAAATGTTTCTTCTGGATTACCACTAGATAAATATTCTATCATCAAATAAGAATAATAAAAATATTGATTTAAAAGAACTACTCCATTAGAATCATCAATATTAAATTGACCTACAAACGGAGATCCACTTGGTAAGCCATAAATATTATTAAAACCATAACCATCCCAATAATTAAACCATACCGGCAAATCAGATTGATACCAAGCTGCTAGGGTATTGTCTTGTGTCAAAGCCAATCTATCCGGTTGCTGGTCTCCATAAAATGTCATTTTAGGATTAAATTTCAAAGGAATAATTTCTCCAACTGAATTTAAAACCCCAATTTTAGTATAGCTAATATAGTCATTTGGCAATTGAGCCGTAAAATTAGTCGTGTCAATTGCAACTTTTACTGTCTTTATTTTATAAAAAAAGTCAAGTCCCAATTTTTCCATACCACGAACAGCTATGTTGTATAGCTTCGCATACTTATGTACTGATTGCTCACTTTCATCAATATAATCATTGATTACTGAATCTAGTGTTATATAGTTTCTAACTTGTGACATTTTTAATTATTTGATAAGTAAGCTAATATATCATTATGTCGGATCAAAAAGTGCAATTCATTATTTACAATGACAGGCTCTCCTGCTCCTTTTACATGAAAAACAACGTCATCTTTCTTTGCTTCCATTTTAACTTTAGCAGTACCATTACCTACAGAAACAACTTGTGCTTTACAATTTCTTTCTCTAAATCCTTCAGGCAAAAACAATCCGCCTTCCGTAACCTCTTCAGGTGCAAATGGTCTTACTAAAACAAAATCTCTAATTGGTCTCATATGTTTTCTTAATTTTAATTATCTACGCCATCATTACTTTGATCTATTGGCCTTGATTTCTCAAAAGCTAATTGACCTTTAATATATTCAATAATCATTGGCATGTAATCATCTGGAACTATTAACGTAGATGTCAAGTCAGTTGAATCACCACCACTAATCATTCTTAATGTTGCTTTATAACTTGTCAAAGGTATAGAACTTTTTACATAAATATTCTTACCTTCAATCCAGTAAAGAATTTTATTTTGAATTGGTCTTAATTGCTCTTGATAAGCAACCTGATTCATACTCAAAGGTATAGCCGTTTGTGATGTCTTTTTATCACCCACAAATTGCAACATTGCAACGCCCTCGTTTTTACCCAATGCGTATGGAATTACCGGTAAATCAATGCTATAAGTAACAGTATCTACAGTTTCAGCATTAATATCTATATTGGTAAATGTAGTGTAAAACGAATTGTTTACATATGAAATACCATCAATTTGAATATTGTCTGTGTAATTCTTTTTAACGGCCATACCAA
>JACCED011585611.1_pt1 | contig 35763 bp, 21 predicted proteins | sample 7455021 | NCBI WGS metagenome assembly JACCED01 (sample SAMN15323456, study PRJNA562643) | freshwater metagenome | isolation source: river surface water | place: USA:Blue River Watershed | collected 2017-08-19
CCGACTGCCTCGCGTGTCACGGCGACCCGAAGAACAGCCTGACCAAGGACGGCAAGGACGTGCTCGGCTACCCGATGGAGAATTGGAAGAGCGGCGAGGTCCACGGCGCCTTCGTGTTGAAGGCGAAACTGGAGCGGGTGGAGGGCGTCGTGCGCAGCGGGATGTGGCAGAGCCTCACCTGGGTCCTTCCTCTCACCCTCGGCACCGCCGTGGGCTTCTACTTCCTCAACCGCCGCATGATCGTGCAGCCGCTGCGGCAATCCATCGCCGCGATGCAGGAAGCGAGCGACCAGACCGCCGCCGCCTCCGCGGAGATCTCGGATGCGAGCGCCACGCTCGCCGCCGGCTCCTCCGAACAGGCCGCTTCGCTCGAGGAAACCAGCGCCTCGCTCGAGGAGCTCTCCGGCATGACCGAGAGCAACGCCAAGGGCGCCGAGGGCGCCAAGCTGCTCGCCAACGAGGCCCGCATCGCCGCCGAGAGCGGGGCCGGCGAGGTCCGCGAAATGAAGACCGCCGTCGACGATATCCAGGCCTCGAGCGACAACATCGCCAAGATCGTCGGCATGATCGACGACATCGCCTTCCAGACCAACCTCCTCGCCCTCAACGCCGCGGTGGAAGCCGCCCGCGCCGGCGAAGCGGGAATGGGATTCGCCGTCGTCGCCGAGGAAGTCCGGTCCCTCGCGCAGAAGAGCGCGGACGCCGCCCGCGAGACCGCCGGCAAGATCGAGGATTCGATCACCAAGAGCCGGAAGGGCGTGGAAATCAGCGCCCGCGTGTCCGAGCGCCTCGACGAAATCGTCGGCAAGGTGCGCCGGGTCGACGAACTCGTCCGCGGCATCGCCACCGCCTCCGGCGAACAGGCCCAGGGCATCGGCCAGATCAACCGCGCCGTCGCCCAGATGGACAAGGTCACGCAGGCCAACGCCGCCACGGCCGAGGAAAGCGCCAGCGCCGCGGAGGAACTCGGTCAGCAGGCAATCGTCCTGCGCGAACTCGTGAACGACCTCCGGCGGATGTTCGAAGGCGGCGGCAGCGCCGGCGGGTCGGCCGTGGAAACCGCGCCGGCGGCATCCGCCCCGCTCGCGCACCGGCCCGTCGCGCGCCCGGCACCCATCCGCCGCACGGCGCCGTCGGCGTCGATCCCGAAGGCGCCGGCCAGCGCGCACGATCACTTCACGGATGCCCCGCTGCGTTCCAGCGCCGCGCGTTCGCACGGCGCCCACGCCGGCTGAGCGTGCGTGGCCACGGCGGCACGCGCTGCGCGCGGCCGCCGTTTGAAAAAACCCTCGGCGGGCTCGGTTGGAACACGAAGCGACCGGCCCCGCTCGAGGTTCCCGTCGGGTAGCCCCGGGGAGGAGTTACTTCTCGGCGATGGGCACGCGTTTCGCCTTCGCCTTCTTCGTCTCCGGCGGGGTGGCAAGCGGATCGAAGGCCGGATTGGGCACGGGCAGCACGGCGCGGGTCTCGGCGAGAAAGCGGTCGATCATCGCGCCGAGTTCCCGCACCCGGTCGGGTTGGATCGCGGCGAGGTCATGCCGCTCCCCCAGATCCTCGCGCAGATTGAACAGGAGATGACGGTGCGCGCCCTGCTCGCCGTCGTGAAACACCCGGATCAGTTTCCAGTCGCCGCGATGCACCGACACCGCCGGCGGCAGCCGGTCCGGCACGCCCGGCGCGTGGGGGAAGAACTGATACACGGCCTTGTCGCCCAGACTTCCGCCGCGCAGCGCCGGCAGGATGCTCGCACCGTCGAAGCGCTGCGCGGGCCCCGGCGGCAGGCCGAGCGCCTCGAGCAGCGTCGGATGCCAGTCCTCGCTCTGCACGAGTTCGTCGCTGCGCGCGCCGGGGCGCGCGACGCCCGGCAGCACCACGACGGCGGGCACGCGCGTGCCACCCTCGAACAGGGTCGCCTTGCCGCCGCGCAGGGGCGCGTTGCTGGTCGGGGTCGTGCCGTCGACCTCGTTATACATGTTGCCGCCGTTGTCGGAGGTGAAGACGACAATCGTCCGGTCGGCGAGACCGAGCCGGTCCACCGTGTCGAGCAGCGTGCCGACGGCGTCGTCCATGCTCTCGACCATCGCCGCATACGTGGGGCTGCGCTGCGGGTCGGCCGGATTCACCCGGGCACGGTATTTTTCGATCAGCGCTTTCTTCGCGTCGAACGGCGCGTGCACGCTGAACATCCAGTAGTTCAGGAAAAACGGCCGGTCGCGGTTCCGTTCCATGAAGGCCACCGCTTCCTTCGCCATGCGGTCCTCGATGTGCTGATCGGGCACCGCGGGATCGGGATCGAAATCTTTGAACTTCCACGGCGCGACAAAGCTGCCCGCCGGTCCGGGTCCGGGGTGATGCGGCAGGTCGACATCGAAGCCGTGCTGCCGCGGCGAATACGGTGCGGCGCCGAGGTGCCACTTGCCGAAATGTCCCGTCGCGTAGCCGGCCTCGCCCAGGGCCTCGGCGAGCGTGCGGTAGTCGGGCTTCAACCGCGTGACCGACGCCGGCATCACCACCTTGGCGGTCGGCGCGGCGCGCGCGGGCGTGGTCACCTCGAGGATGACCTGCGGCAGATGGCAGTTGGGCGCAGTGATGCCGGTGCGGGCCGGACTCAGGCCGGTGAGCACCGCGGAGCGCGTGGGCGAGCAGAGCGGACTCGCGGAGTAGGCACGGGTAAACGTCATCCCGCGCTGCGCCAGCCGCTCGAGATTCGGCGTGCGATGGAAACGCGTGTGCCCGTAAAGCGCGGTGTCCGCCCAGCCGAGGTCGTCGGCGAGGATGAAGATGACGTTGAAATTCGGGGCGGCCGCCGGCGCCGCGGGGGAGATCGGGGCGAGGAGAGAAAATCCGGCGACCAGACCAAGCGCGGCACAGAGGCGATGACGTTTCATACCGGGTAGATTCAAGACTGCGTTTTTTCCTGTGCCGGACTCCGGGTTATTGGCTCCACCCCGGGATTCGAGCAACGGCTGCGCGCGCGGAGTCAGAACTCGAAGGTGTTGCTGAAAACAAATGTCCGCGGTTCGGGCACGCGCCAGCGCACCACCTCGCCGCGGCCGGTGCCGTCGTCGAGGCCCGTGACCGGCTCGAGCTCGCGGTCGTCGAGCACGTTGCGGACGTTGATCTGGCCGCGCCAGCGCACGGTGCGCGAGCCGCCCAGCTTGAAGCTGCGGCCGTAGGAGAGCCAGAAACCGGTGTCCCACGTGGTCTCACCGAGGATCGCGGCGTCAGGCCGATAGAGACCCTCGCGCGTGAGCAGGAAGCCGATCCGCCGCGGGCCGCGATAATTCAGGCTGCCGCCGACACCGACGCCCTGCAGCGGCCCCGCGGAGAAACGGTAGTTGGTCACGAAGTTGCCGGACCACTTCGGAATGCTGGTGGTGGAAACGCCGCTCGACGCGACGATGCGGCCGACGCCCGCGCCGTAGGCGTCGATGAGCTGGCCGATGGTCGGTGCCTCCGCCCCGCCGGTGCGGTCGAGGAAGCGCTCGATCTGCGCCTGCGGCGTGGCAGGCAGCGTCGCGTCGATGATGCCGTTGCCGTTGAGGTCCCGGCCGGGAAAGTTGCGCCAGACCGACTCGTATTCGGCCCAGTATTTCTTCAGCACCGGCCCGATGTTGCTCTGCCGGTTGGTCTGCGCGCCGCCGTTGAGCGTGAACCGCCAGTTGGGCGTGGGATTGGCGGTGAGCGTGAACTCGTAGCCCTCGGCGACATAGTCCTGATAATCGGTGAAGTTCTGCGCGGGCCGGTAGGGCGGCTGGAGGTATTTGTTGTCACCGCTGAGCTGGGCGGCGGTGTTCCAGAGCGTGTTGGTCGCGTTGGTGAAATTGAAAAGGCCGAGCTGATTGCGGATGGTCGCGACCGCCTGGCCCTGGAGGTCGGTCTTCCAGCGGCTCGCCGAGGCCTGCACGCGACCGCCGAGCAACGCGACGCGCACGCCGAGCTCCGTCCCCTTCCCTTCCGCGTTGTCGATCGGCTGGCTGTAGAGGTCGCTGGCGCTGGGATCCTGCAGCACGAGGCTGCTCGACTCGTTGTAGAAGAGCCGGAGCCACCTCGTCGCGACGAGCACCACGCCGCGGGAAAACGTCCCGGCCGGCTGCACGGTCTTGGTGTTCACGCCGTCGCGGGCGTTGTAGGGCACGGGGTCCGGATAGAGCTGCGAAACGGGATCGAGCGGCAGTGTGCGGCTGTATTGCGTGCGCTTGTCGCTGCGCCAGCCGAAGAGCGTGATCACGCGCTCATCGAGCCAGTAATTGTGCGTCGCGAAGATCCGCGTATCGACGCGCGTGTAGCGGACGATCGGCGCGCCGTTGTTGGCGAAACCGGGGGTGACGCCGTTGGCCTCCGCGGGCAGCGTGGCCTGGAGGCGCGCGATGTTGTCGCTGCTCGCGAGCCGCGGATACTTGTCCCAGAGGCTCGGCATGTAGGTGATGCCCGCCGCGGGATCGAAGTAGAAGCGGTATTGCATCAGGTTCGAGGCGGCGCCGGGCGCCGCAGCCCAGGTGGCGGCGAGGCCGGGCACGCTGGTCCTGCTCGGCGTGAGGTTGCGGAGCGTGGCGTTGTTCACCCCGCTGAAGGGGTTGCGCTGCTGCTCGGCGAGTCCGGCGAAACGGTGCCGCCCCAGCCAGCGGCCGACGCGCGGCAGGTGCTTCTTCGCGTCGAACTCGTAGGAGAGCGTCGCGCGCCCGAGCTCGATGCGGTTCTTCTGAAAAAAGATCACGCCGCCGTTGGCCCCGGCATCGTAGTAGAACTTGCCGTAGTTGGGATTCGGCGCGCCGCTGGGCAGGACGGCATTGGGATCGACCTGGAGCGTATCGGTGGCAGCCGGCTTGGAGTAGTCGGCAAACCGGTCGCTGAACTGGCGGTTGTAGGTCAGCTCGAAGTCCAACTGCGGCAGGACGCTCTGCTGCCAGGTCGCGGTGAGCGTGCGGAAATCGACCTGTGTGCCGTCGGAGTAGCCCATGAGGTTGCTCTCGACGGGAAACGGCAGGGCAAAGCTCTCGTCGCGCGTTACTCCGTGGATGCTGCCGCTGAGCGAGGGAGCGGCGGTGCGCGTGCGGCCCATGCGCGCCCAGTTCATCGGCGCGACCGCCGGCGTCGCACCGTCGACGATGAAGATCGTGTTGGCGGCGATGAGCTGATCGAGGCCGGGAATCGTGGTGTTGTTGAGCACCGCGCCGGCCGTCGTCACCCGCGGGCGCGCGGCTTCGGGCAGCGTCGTCCAGCCGCTGAACGCATCGCTGTAGGTGAACCCGCGGGCGAGCGCGCGGCGCCGCTGGTCGCCGTCCTCGTAGTTCACATCGACGATCGTCTTCGGGAACGGCTGGAAACGCAGCGCGGCATACGTGCGGCGGTGGAGATTCTCGTCGGGCTTCAGGTGCGAGCCGCGCTCGTCTTCGAGCCGGGCGACGCGCAGGGCCAGCCGGCGCGGCAGGAGCGGCCAGTTGGCGTTGAAGCTCGCGCGGCGGCCGGAGTTCGTGTCGAAGCGCGTGTCGAGTTCGTAGCTGGTGCGCTGCAGATTCGCCCGCTGCGAGACGGCGTTGGAGATGCCGCCGGGATTGCCGAGCCCGTAGAGGATGGCGTTGGGTCCGCGCGTGAAGCTGATGCGCTCGGTGTTGTAGATGTCCGCGCCCGCGGTGGTCGGCAGGAAATCCCGCTGCGCACTCGCCACCGAGAAGCCACGGGAGGTGTAGGCGACGCTGGAGAAGAGACTGGAGTTGCCCGCCGACGTGCCGAGCTGCGGGTCGTCGGTGCCGGTGTTGGGCACGAACTTGAAGACCTCGTCGAGCGACGTGAGCCCGAGATCGCGCAGGAAGTCCGGCGTGATGATCGTCTCGGCCACGCCGGTGTCCTCGATCCGGGTCTTGAGCCGCGTGCCCGAGAGGGTCTCGCTGGCGGCGTATCCCGTATCCCTGGACGAGCTGACTTCAAACGGCGTGAGCCGGACGGCCTCGGCGGCCGGCGGGGCGGCGGGCACCGGCGCGGTCTGTGCGGGCGCCCGCGCACCGGCGGCGAGCAGCAACGAAGCGAACGTGAACAGCGGACGGACGGCGGGGTGCATGGGGTGAAGGTTCAGGGTGTGGCGAGGGCGGCCGAAGGCGCAGGCTGGGACGACAGGTCCAGCGCAGGATCCTCCGTCGCGACGGCCCAGCGGCGCAGCGCGCCGAGGAGCCGCTCCCGCGCGGCCGCCTGCGCCGGATCGCCGGCGAGGTTGCGCAGCTCATCCGGATCCGCGGCGAGGTCGTAGAGCTCCAGCGCCGGCAGAATGCCGTCGAGGTTCTGCGGATCGAACTCGGTGAGGAACCGATACGCCTCAGGGAAGCGTTCCCGCGCCTCGAGGGTCGCGGCGTAGGTGCGGTTGCGCCACGGCTTCCAGTCCCTGGCATCCGCCTGCACCAGCCGCCACGCGGGGCGGTGCTTCTCGCGGTAGATGAGTTTCCAGCGGCCATCGGTGACCGCCCGTTCCTGCAGCCCCGCGTTGGGCAGCGGGCCGCGGTGCGAAATCTCCGCGAAGGCATACTCGCGCGGCGGCGCACCGGCCGCGCCGGCGAGGACCGGCCGCAGCGAGACGCCGTGGGTGCGCGGCAGCGGCGCGAGTCCCAGCAGATCGAGCAGCGTGGGCGCAAGATCCACCGTGCTCGCGAGGGCGTCGCTGCGCACGCCGCGCCGCAGCCCCGGCGCGCGGATGACGAGCGGCGTGCGCAAACCGAGGTCGTGGAGCGTCATTTTGCCGCGCGTGAACGCCGGGCCGTGGTCCCCGAGGAACACGACGATGGTTCGCTCCTCCTCGCCGGAGGCGCGCAGTGCCGCGAGCGCGCGACCCACCGCGACGTCGGCGAGCTCGAGCGCGGCGAGATACTCGGCCCAGTCCTGCCGCACTGCCGGCGTATCGGGCAGGAAGCCCGGCAGCCGCACCGCCGCGGGCGACACACGGATGCCCTGGGTGTCCCGGTTCGGAAACGGCCGGTGCGACGGCGCGACGTTGTAGAAAAGGTGCCACGGCTTGCCGGCTTGGCGCGCCCGCGCGATGAACGCCGCGACGTCGACGACCGCGCTGCCGGGGCCGAGATACTCGTCGTAGGGAAACTTCCCGGGGGGCAGCACGTGCAGCTTGCTCGTGACGCCCTGATGGTAGCCGGCGTCGCGCAGCCGCTCGACGAGCGTCGGGATGCCGTCGCGGATCCGGTTATTGCGATACAGCGGTGCCGCGCGCTCGGCCTCGGTCACCTGCGCGGCGGGTTTGTGCAGATTGAGCGTGTTGTTGAGCAGGCCGTTGGTGTGGTTGTGCAGCCCGGTATAGAGCGCGGCCTTCGAGGCGGAGCAGACCGGATACACCACAAACGCGCGGTCGAAATACACCCCGCTGCGCGCGAGCCCGTCCATGTGCGGCGTCACGAGTCCCGGTGTGCCGATGAATCCCAGATGCGCGCCCTGATCCTCGGTCAGGATGAAGAGAAGGTTGGGCCGGCCGGGATCGGCGCCGAGGAGCGCGGCGACGGAGGCCAGCAACAGCGTCACTCCGCGCATCGCCCCGCACCGGCACCGGCGGGGAAACGGGAGACGCGAAACGGACATGAGGCGGAAGGCAGACGCGCCGGACTACGGCTGCGCGCGCGTCGTGTAGCGGTAGTTGAAACGCGCATCGGGCGCAGCGTCGCCGCTGAGATACACGTCCATGAGGTCGCCGGCGCGCTGCGGATTGTCCCACCACTTGAAGTCGAAGGTCACCTCCGCGCGGGCGCCGGGCGGCAGTCCGAGCGCGGCGCGCGGCACGGCGAGCATGAGTTCGCGGCCGGCGGTGCGGAGCGCGACGCGGGCAACGCGCTCCCAGTTCCAGCCGCCGGTGTTGCGCTCGAGCCAGGTGTCGGCGCCATCGGCGCTGCGGTTGACGATGAAATCGTAGCCCTCCCACCCCGTCGCGCGGCGGGCGTCGGCATCGATCAGCAGCAACATCCAGCCGGCCCCCTCGCGTGCCGTGAGCGGCTCGCGCGTGCGGGCGTAGAAGTAGACGTGGTTGGCATCGCGTGCGACCTTTGCGGCAACGAGGTCGTTGCGGCCGGTCGTGTTGACATAGCGGCGCGCGCCCTGGCCGAACTCACGCCGGTCGTCGTCGAACGCATGATCCGTGAACTCCGGTCCGAGGCCGCGCCACTGCTCGAAGCCGCCCGCGAGATCGATCGTGCGCGGCGCGCCCGCCACCGGCACCGCCGGGAAGCCCTTGTAGCGGCGGATGCCGGCGACGAGCTGATAGTAGTAATTGTCGCCGTGCAGGCCGGAGACGGGTTCGATATCGCGGCTGAATTCCTGGTCGTATTGATCGACGAAGACGATTGGCAGATTCGGCCGGCTGTAGCGGCCCGCGATCCACTCGTTCCACCCCGTGATCATCACGAACGGCGGATCGAGCTCGAAGGCGCGCAGCCACTGCTCGGCGAAATTGTAGCCGTGGTTCACGGCACCGGGCGCCGTCTCCCGGCGGCCCTGATGGAAACTGCGGCCGCGGCCGTTGCCCTGGCTCATGTTGGTCACCTTGCCGTCCGAGGCGCGGAGATTCTGGGCGACGGAGACATTCACCTGCTCCGGGCGCACCGGGTCCCGGTCGTAGCTGTAAACCTGCGGATACGTCGCCTCCCAATGCCACGCGTTCTGCGTATTGATCAGGGTAAACGGCCAGTGGGCCTTGCGCAGCGTGAAGAACGCCGCGATCTCCGGCGTCGCTTCCTTCGGGTCGCAGAGCAGGAGCGGCTTGCCCTGCCAGCGGAACCAGAGCTCCGGATAACGGCCCGGCTGGTAGAATTCCTTGAACAACTCCTGCGCAGTCTCGCCGGCCTTCGTGTTGACCATGAAACACACCTGGGGCGTGCGGCCGCCCTCGCGGCGGACCTGCGTCCAGACTTCGCAAAGTTTCAGGTAAACATCGGGGTAGGTGCGGCGATTGGTGGTGTCGAAGATCACCGTGTCGACGCCCGCATCCGCCAGCAGCGTGGCATGGCGGCGGAGCACCCACGGATCCATCGCGTGATAGTAACCGTAGAGCGGCTCACCCCAGTAATGCATCGAGCCCGGCGGGCCCCAGAGCGGCGAATCCGGTTTCTGCAGCGCATCGGGATCGCGCGCGAGGATGTGTGCGATGTTCTTCGGCAGGTCCCCGCCCGGACGGTTGTGCCAGAGGAAGTAGAACATGCCGACGACGCGGTCGGGCCGCACGCCGCCACGTGCCGCCGCCACCGGCAGCGGGCGGTCGAGCCCGTCGGTCGCTGGCCAGGGCACGCCGGGATTGATCGCCGCGGCCGGCGTGAACGTGCCGCCGCCGGACTGGCGCGCGACGTTGCAGCCGGCGAGAGACAGCAGGCCGGCGAAAGCGAGGGCGGCGAGGCGGGAGAAGCGCGGGGTCACTGCTTTTTCTTCTTCTGTTTTCCAGCCCCCTGCCTGCCCACGGTTGCTCCGGCCTTTTTCAGCACATGCGTATCGAAGAAATTCCGGTCCTGCGCATGCACCTCTTCGGGCAGCCCGGGCGTCTGCAACGTCGCGTCCCACGCACGGAGTTTCGCCATGAGCCGCCCGGCGATCTCGGGCTGCTGCGTCACGAGATTGCGCGTCTCGCCGTCGGCCGCGTCGGTGTCGAAGAGATAGCGCTCCGACCCGAGCAGGACGAGTTTCCAGCGGCCGTCGTGGATCGCGGCCTGCGAGCGCCACCGCCAATAGAGCGCGTCGTGCGGGACGCCCGACTTCTCGCCCGTCAGATACGGCACGAGGTTCACGCCATCGAGCGCCGGATCGGCGGGCAGGCCGGCCAACGCGGCGGCCGTCGCGGCGACATCGAGCGCACTCACGACCGGCGTATAGACTTTGCCGGCCGGCAGCGTGCCCGGCCAGGCAGCGAGAAACGGCACCCGCACGCCGCCGTCGGTGAGCATGCCCTTCTCGCCCGTAAGCGGCAGATTGAGCGAGCCGTTCCACGCACCGTCCTTCAGCGGCGCGCCGTTGTCGCCGATGAAGAACAGCAGCGTGTCCTGCTCGATGCCCTTCGCGCGCAGCGCGGCGCGCAGCCGGCCGATGCCGTCATCCATCGCCGCCATCATCGCGAGCGCCTGCCGCCGCTCCTGCGGCAGATGGGCGGGCGTGCGGCTGAACCAGGGCTCCGGCGACTCGAGCGGCACATGCGGCGCGAAGAACGCGAGGTAGAGAAAGAACGGCCGCCCGGCGTGCCGCTCGACAAACGACACCGCCGCGTCCGCCTGCCACACGCAGCGGAAGCGCGGGTCGGTGAGCCGCTGCGGCGCGTTGGCCAAAGGCGCCCCCCGGAGATCGTGCGACGCGAGGAACGTCCCGAGCTGCCCCGTCGCGTAGTCGTCGAAGCCCTGATGCTGCGGTTGAAAACCGTTCTGCCCGCGGGCCGCCTGCCCGCCGCCGGCGCCGGCTTCCCGCGCCGGCGGCGGCTCGAGGTGCCACTTGCCGACCTGGCCGGAGATGTAGCCCGCGGGTTTCAGGCGCTCGGCGATCGTGATCTCCGCCAGCGGCATCGGGCCGCGCGTGTTGTCGTCGACCCCGAAGCGCTGCTGGTAACGCCCGGTGATCACGCCCGCGCGCGACGGCACGCATTGCGGCGCGGTCACGTAGCCGCGCGCGAAACGCACGCCGTCGCGCGCCAGCGCATCGAGGTGCGGCGTGCGGATATCCGAGTCGATGCCCTGCGCGCCGAGATCGGCCCAGCCGTGATCGTCGCTGTAGATCAGGATGACGTTCGGTTTCCTGGCCGCGCCCGCCGCAGACGCAGACATGGCCGCGGCGATCAGCGCCAACGCAATACCGGAGCGACGCAGGCGCGCCGGACACACCGAACAACAAAGCGACAGGAGAGTCATGGGGAGGCGACGGAAGCCCGGCGCAGAGGCGGCAGATGAAAGAGGGGGGGTGAGTCGGTCCCGCATTTTCCGGGACCGCGCGAGGTCGGCAGGTAACGACGGTTTCCCATCGGCCGACTCAAGCGCAAACTCCTCCCTCGCGTGGGCATGCTCCACCTCGGCGCGGTCGGCACCGAAACGCGGAAACGGGCCAAGTCCGCGACTCGCACTCGGGTCGGGGCGAAAATCCCGCCCACAGCCGATCACCCTTGCCCGCGCCGGCCGCTTCCGGCCGCGAAACCGGAAACGTATCCGGATTTCGCGTTGTATCCGCCGCGGTGACGCCCTTCCGTCGGCCCCCGCCTTCATTTCCCCGCGCCCCGAGACCCTGCGTCGTCGGCACGTCGGCTCCTCTCCCGGTTCTTCGCCCGTATGAATTCACGCCTCGTCCGCTCCGTGTGCCGGAGCGTTTGTCTGCCCACCGTTTTCCGGGCGCTCGCCGCCGTCAGGAGCTGAATCCACGGCTTCGCCCGCCCGTGTTCCTTCTTCCACCCGTTTTCCCCGCCATGGTCCCGCTTCCCCGCATCCCCGTCCACCTCCGCGGCCACACCACGCCTTTGCTGGTCGCGGCCCTCGCTGCGTTTGCCGCGTTCGGCTCCGCGTCGGCTTCCGCGCAGTCCGCCCCGACCGCGCCCGCTCCGGTGCAAATCACCGCACTGCGCACCGAATACCTCGAGTCGCCCGACGCCATCGACACCACCGCTCCACGCCTCTCCTGGCGCCTCGAGTCCGATCGCCGCGGCGCCGCCCAGACCGCATGGCACGTCCGCGTCGCGAGTTCCCGCGCGAAACTCGCCGCCGGCGACGCCGACCTCTGGGACAGCGGCCGCGTGGCCGGCGACACCACCAACCAGATCGCCTACGCCGGCCGCCCGCTTGCCTCCGGCCAGGCGTGCTTCTGGCAGGTGCAGATCTGGGATGAAGCCGGACAACCCTCCGGCTGGAGCGCCCCCGCACAATGGACCATGGGCCTGCTCCGCGCCGCCGACTGGCGCGCGCAGTGGATCTCGCATCGCGACGACACGCCGCTGCACACCGACCGCAAACAGCTGCACCTCCCCGCCCCGCGCCACTACCGCAAGGAGTTCACCGCCGCCAAGCCCGTGCGCCGCGCCACTGTCCACGCCTCCGCGCTCGGCATCTACGACCTCTACTGCAACGGCCAGCGGATCGGCGATGCGTTCTTCCAGCCCGGCTGGTCGGATTACCTGCAGCGCGCGTATTACCGCAGCCATGACGTCACCGCCCAGGTGCGCGCCGGCGGCGCCAACGTCCTCGGCGCCATCGTCGCGGAAGGCTGGTATTCCGGCTACGTCGGCTACGGCCTGCTTGTCGGCTACGGGCCCAACAAGGTCGGCCGCTACTTCTACGGCAAGACCCCCGCCTTCCTCGCCCAGCTCGAAATCGAATACGCGGACGGCACGCGCGAAACCGTCATCACCGACGAAACGTGGCGCGTCACCGACCGCGGCCCCACGCGCGAGGCCGACCTCATCATGGGCGAGAGCTACGATGCCCGCGCCGAGCTCGGCGACTGGTCCTCCCCGGGCTACGCCGCCGCGGCCTCGTGGGAGCACGCCATCCCCGCCGCCCGCAACCCGCGCCACCGAGCCGTCTACTCCGACGCCGCCGGCCAGCGCGACATGGACCTCGGCTTCGTCGCGCCGCCGAAACTCCAGGCCTACTCCGCCCCGCCGATCCGCCTCACGCAGGAGCTGCCGGCGCGGCGCATCACCGAGCCCAAACCCGGCGTCTTCATCTTCGACCTCGGCCAGAATTTCGCCGGCATCGTCCGCCTCAAGGTCCAGGGCCCCGCCGGCACGCAGGTGCGCCTCCGCTTCGGCGAGATGCTGCACCCCGATGGCTCGCTCATGACCGAGAATCTCCGCCGCGCCCGCGCGACGGATTTCTACACCCTCAAGGGCGACCCCGCCGGCGAGACCTGGAGCCCGCGCTTCACCTACCACGGCTTCCAATACGTCGAGCTCACCGGCCTCCCCACCCGTCCCGCGCTCGACGCGATCACCGGCCTCGTGCTGCACAACGCCACCCCGCTCGCCGGCGATTTCACCTGCAGCGACCCGGTCCTTACCCAGTTCGGCCGCAACGCCCAGTGGACGCAGCGCGCCAACTTCGTCGAAGTCCCCACCGACTGCCCGCAACGCGACGAACGGCTCGGCTGGATGGGCGACGCGCAGGCCTACGCGCGCACCGCCTCGTTCAACGCCGACGTCGCCGCGTTCTTCACCAAGTGGCTCGACGACGTCGTCGAGTCGCAGCGCAGCTTCGGCGCATATCCCGACTACGCCCCCTATCCGATGACGCACGGTGCCGCCGGCAAGTCCTTCGGCACCGCCTGGACCGATGCCGGCATCATCTGCCCGTGGACGATCTGGAAGGTCTACGGCGACACGCGCCTGCTCGAGCGCGGCTGGGATTCCATGACGCGCTTCATGGAGTGGCGCCACGCCAGCACCACGCCCGAAGGCCTCGGCACCAGCCTCGGCAACCCCTGGGGCGACTGGCTCAATGTCAACGAGACCACCCCCGTCGAATTCATCGACACCTGCTACCACGCGATGGTCTGCACGATGATGGCGGAGATGGCCGACGCCCTCAAACGCCCGCTCGAGGCGGCGACCTACCGCGCCCGCCGCGCGAAGACCCAGGCCGCGTTTACCAAGACCTACCTCAAGCCCGACGGCACCCTGAAGATCGAGACCCAGTCCGCCTACGTGCTCGCGCTCTCGGCCGGACTCGTCCCGGAGAAACACGTCGCCACCGCCGCCGCCACGCTCGCCGCCCGCATCGCGCGCAACGATCACCGCATGGCGACAGGCTTCCTCGGCACCAAGGCGCTCCTTCCCGCCCTGTCTTCCCACGGGCACCACGACCTCGCCGTGCGGCTGTTCCAGAGCCGCAAATTCCCGAGCTGGGGCTACGAAGTCGTGAACGGCGCGACCTCCGTCTGGGAGCGTTGGGACAGCTACACCAAGGAGCACGGCTTCAACGGCGCCAACGGCAACCAGAACGCCGCGATGAACAGCTTCAGCCATTACGCGTTCGGCGCCGTGATGGAGTGGGCCTATCGCGTGCTCGCCGGCATCGACACCGACGGCCCCGGCTACCGCCGCATCGTCATCCGCCCGCGCCCGCCGGCCGCCGGCAGCAATCCCGACGAGACCCCGATCGACTGGGTGAAGGCGCACTACGACTCCATCAACGGCCGCATCGCCTCCGCGTGGAAACACACCGCGGGCAGCTTCACCCTCGAAGTCACGATCCCGCCCAACACCACCGCGAGCATCCATCTGCCGCAGGCCACCGTCGAGCGCACCACCGAGAGCGGCGCCCCGCTTGCCGGAAAAATCGCCGGCATCCGCGCCGTCGCGCCGCTCGCCGATGCCCTGCGCGTCGACGTCGCCGCCGGCTCCTACCGCTTCGAAGTCCGCCCCGCGACCCCCTGACGCCCCCCGCTGTCCGCTTCCCTCCTTCTCGCGTTCCGTCCAGCTCCCCCACCCCCGCCCACTCTCACCGCCGCCGCAGCCGCTCGATCTCGGCGGCGAGCCAGCCGCGGGCGTAGGCCCAGTGGCGTTCGGCGGTGCGGAGCGAGAGCCCCAGAACTTCCGCCGCTTCCTCCAGCGTGAGGCCGACGAAGTAGCACTGTTTCACCAGCTCCGCCTTTCCGGAATCCTCCGCCGCGAGCGCGTCCAGCGCCTCGTGCACGAGCAGCAACTCCTCGTCCGCGGCCGGCGCCGCGAGATCGAAGCCCGGCGCGTTGGCGCTCGTTTTCTCCAGGTCGCCGCCATGCCGCACCGCGCGCCGGCGCCGCGCGTTGTCGATCAGGATCCGCCGCATCGCCTCCGCCGCCGCGGCGAAAAAGTGCGCGCGGTTCTTCCAGTCCGGCTGCACCTCGCCCCCGAGCCGCAGCCATGCTTCGTGCACGAGCGCCGTCGGCTGCAACGTCTGCCCTGCGGCCTCCCGCGCCATCTTCGCGGCGGCAAGTTTCCGCAGCTCGTCATAGACGAGCGGCAGGATTTGCGCGGACGCCGTCGCATCGCGGCCATCGATCCGCTGGAGGATCTGGGTCAGCTCGGACACGCCCGCGAGCGTGCCGCCCCGCGCCCCGCTGGCAATCTCCACGTCATCCGCGCCCTCCGCGGCCAAGGCGCCCTCCGCCGTCAATTCTACCGTCCCACCGCCCCGTCCCCATTTCACGTATTACGTGAAATTCCCCTCGGCCGGAACCGCCCGCGCGATGCCGTGCGCGTGCTCAGCGCCGCTCCGCCCGCTCGGCCGCTTCGATCTCCGCCCACGACGGCGCGCGCCAGAGGTGCAGCGTGCCGGTCGTCGTCATCGCACCGAAGGTCTCGCCGTCGGGCGAAAACGCGGGCCACCCGAGCACCGCACCCGGCACGGCGAGGCTAAGGACTTGTTCGCCGCTCACCCGGTCCCAGAAGCGCACCGCCTCGGCGCCGCTGCCGATCGCCACCACCCGACTGCCATCGGGTGAAAACAGCGCGCCCTGCGGCACGTGCACCGAGCCGGTCGCCACGATCGTCTGTTCCAGCCGAAAGCTCTTCGTCTCCCACACCGCGAGATTCGAGCCGGTCGGCGCGACCAGGAATCGGCCGTCGCGCGAGAAGTGCGCAAAGCGAAAACCTGCCTGCACGCCGGGCAACTCGCGCTCGATGCCGGACTCCAGATCGAGGAGCGAACAGGTGTCGTCGTGCGGGATCACCAGTTCACCCATGTAGTTCAGCGGATACTGGCCGATGATATTGGTCGGCCGGATCAGACACTGGCGTCCGTCCGCCGACACGACCGGCATGCCTTGCGTGGTGGAGCGCGGCCAGCGCCGCAGGTTTTTGCCGGTCGCGACATCCCACTCCTCCAGGCCACGGAGAGCCACGTCCCGATCCACGGTCTCAAGCAGGAGCCGGGTCCCTTGCGCCAGAAACGCCACCGGCCCCGTCGCCTCGGCGGGGACCGCGAGAACGCCCACCCTCTCACCCCGCGCGTAATCCCATATCTCCACCCTTGCCGGGTCGCGGGCCGAGGTCATGCCGGGACGCGTCCACGAATCGGGCCGCGCCACGGCGTAACGCGGCACGTCCGCGGCCACGCACAGCAACGTGACCGGCTCGGTGCCACCCAGCGGAGTCCGGTCGCGAAACTCCGGTCCGGAAAACCGGATCACCTTTCCCCGCTCGACACCGATGATCGATCCACCATCCGGCGTGAAGAACCAGCGCTGCTGTCCCGTGGTCAGTGTCGCCTCGAGTTGGACCTGCGCGTTCCGCCGATCGGCGGCGGTGTCCCAGAAGCGCACGGTTCCGTCCGCGGAGGAACTGACCAGCGTGGTCCCGTCCGCGAGCAGCAAGAGCCCGGTAACCGGCCGAGTGTGCCCGCGCATCGTGCGGCGCAGTGTCCTTGTCGCCACATCCCAAATCCGGATACTCTGGTCCATGCTCGCCGTCGCCAAGGTCCGGCCGTCCGGCCAAAAGACCATCGCGCTCACCTGTGCAGCGTGTCCGGCAAGCACACCACGTTCCCGTCCGGTCCGGGCTTCGAGCAACGTCACGGGCGAACCGGGCGCATCACGGGCCGCGGCCAACACCGCCCCATCGGGCGAAAACGCGAGGCTGGTGAGCGGGCGATCCGACGGTTCGCTTTTCCAGATCGTGCGGATGGGCGTCGGCGTCGAGCCGCCCACCGCGCTCTGCTTGTGTTCGCTGTAATCCTCGACCGTCAGGACGCCACCTTCGACCTGCCGCGCGGCCAGGCCTCGATCCGGCGTGACGACATGCGGCCCCGAACGACTGTAGAGGTGGCGTTGAAAACGATCGACCGCCGGAAGCCGCCAGACGTTGGCAAACCCCGAACCGGAGTGGAGACTCACCATCGACTTGCCGTCGGCCGCGACCAGCAGCTGCGTCGGCCCATAGAAGACCGACTGGTCCTTCACCACTTGGCGCGTCGCGTAATTCCAAACCCGGAAGTGGCCCAGTTGATTCTGAATATCGCGGCCGATCTGCCACGAGACCACGAGCCACGGCTGGTGCGGCACAAACGCGACGGCAGGCCAGACCGCGCCTTCCGCGATCGGCACCGGAAGCGACTCGCGGGTGCGGAGATTCCAGAGCGTCACGCGATCGGGCGAGGACTGGGCGGTGGCGAGCCACTCTCCATCGGGCGACGCGGCGAGCCGCGCCTCCATGATCGGTTCGGTGGTGAGCTGCGACGCCGACTCGTCCCGGCAATACTGCCAGAGGTAACGCCATTCCCAGCCGCGCAGATCGGTTTCGCCGGGCTCCGGCCGCTGGCGATCGAGGATTTGCCGGGCGCGCCCGAAATTTCCGGCCGCGATCGCCTGTTGGAGGACATTCATGTCGCTCACGTAGGCCTGCCGCCGGGCCGTCAGCCGCTGGGCCTCCGCCTGCGTGCGGAGTTCCGTCTCGGCGGCCCGCGCGCGCTGGGCGACTTCGCGCAGGCGGCGTTGCTCCTGCTCGCCGCGCGTCGCGAGCTGCTCGGCGCGCGTGGCGCGCAGCGCCTGCCACGTGCTCGCGATGGCGCCGCCCAAGAGCGCGACGGCCACAGCGGCGGCGGCGGCAAACGCCAGCCGGTGCCGGCGGATCGCCTTGCCGAGCAGGTAGCCGGTGCTCGGCGGCCGCGCTATCACCGGCTCGTCGGCGAGAAAGCGCTGCACGTCGCCGGCAAACGCGCTCGCGCTGTCGTAGCGGCGCGTGCGGTTCTTCTCGAGCGCCTTCATCACGATCCAGTCGAGGTCGCCGCGCACGAGCGCGGGCAATTGCGCCGGCGCAAGGCCGCGCTGCCGCGCGAGCGCGGCGCGCTCGGCGTCGCTCAACGTGCTGAGCCGCGTCGACGGCCGCGGCGGCTCCACTTCCCGGATGATGCGGCGGATCTCGTCGAGCCCGGCGGCGACGAGCGACTTCGGGTCGAAGGGCGGGCGGCCCGTCAGCAACTCGTAGAGCAGCACGCCGAGCGAATACACGTCGCTGCGCGCATCGACATCGAGCGCGTTGAACTCGGACTGCTCCGGACTCATGTAGGCCGGCGTGCCCATGAACTGGGCAAACCCGGTGAAGAGCGTCTGGTCGGTGAGCCGGCCCTCGGTCGCCTTGGCGATGCCGAAATCGATCACCATCGGCACGGCGCGGTCGTCGTGCCGCGTGACGAGGATGTTCGAGGGCTTGATGTCGCGGTGGATGATTCCCTTCTGGTGCGCGTGCTGGATCGCGTGGCAGACCTGCACGAACAATTCGAGACGCCGCGCAGTGGAGAGGTTCTCCTCGTCGCAGAAACGCGTGATCGGGATGCCGCGCACCAGCTCCATCACGAAAAACGGCCGGCCCGTGTCGGTCGTGCCGGCATCGTGGACCTTGGCGATGTTGGGGTGGTCCATCATCGCGAGCGCCTGCCGCTCGGCCTCGAAACGCGCGATCACCGCCTTCGAGTCCATGCCGAGCTTGATGACCTTCAGCGCCACGCGCCGCCGCACGGGCTCGCTCTGCTCGGCCATCCACACGACGCCGCAGCCGCCCTCGCCGATCTGCTCGAGCAATTTGTAGCGGCCGATGCGCGCGCCGGCCTGCTCCTCGACCGCGGCCGGCCGGGTGCGCGCCGGCGCGAGAAAATCCGCCCGCGCATTGCCATACGCGAGCAACAGCGCCTCGAGCCGCGCGCGGCGCGCCGGATCGCCGGCGCAGACCCGCTCGAGAAACGCGGCGCGCGCCGCGCGGTCGAGCGCGAGCGCATCGGCGAAGATTTCCTCGTCACCGTTCATGGGCGGGAAGGTTGAAGGCGAAGGCCGCCGCCCGCACAAGCCGGCGGCGCGCCACGATGCCTGGGCGGGAAGGCAGGAAACTCAGCCGGGATGATTCCGTCGAGCGTCCGGAGTTGGGAGCTGGGAGACCGATCCTCGGAGGCATTTCGAAAAGCTCTCCACTCCCAGCTCTCAACTGCATTATCCCGTTTCAGGGCACCTCGTAGACTTCGACGATCACGTTGCCCGTCGCGCCGCCGACGCCGGTCACCTCGGCGGTGTAGGATCCGGGACTCAGGGTGGCGAGGATCACGGCATCGCGCGAGTTGGCCGGGAGCACGAAGCCGGGTGCGACCTGGTTGCTTGCGGCGGTGAGTTCCGCGGTGCCGCCCCAGTTGTCGTTGGCGCCGATCACCGTCTGCCCGGAGAACAGCGTGAGCTGCGGGTCGGCAAGCACCCCGGTGACGCCGAAGTTGGCGAGCGTCGGCCCGACCGCGCGGATGAGCACGCGCTTCGTGCCGGTGCCGTCGATGACGAAGCCGGCCGTGAGGCTCGACCGCAGCGTGGCGCGCACGGATACGTTCGTCAGCCGCGGCGAGATCGCGTTCATGCCCGCGATCGGCGTCGCATCGTAGAACTCCGCCAGCACCGTGCCGGTCCCGTTGCCGCCGGCCGTGATGCGCGCCGTCGTGAGCCCGCCCGTGTTGGTGTAGACGACCGCGGCATCGAGCGAGGTCGGCGCGGCGTAGGGAAACGCGCCGACGCCCGCAAACGCCGCATTGAGCGCCGCCGTCCCGCCCCAGTTATCGTTCCCGCCCGCGGCGGTCTGGCCGACGAAGAGATCGATCCGCGGATCGGCCATCACCCCGGGGACGTTGAAGGGCGCCGTCGCGAGGGTCGGAGCCGCCGCCCGGATCAGCAACGGCTTGGGATCGGCCTTGCCGGCGGCCCGCACCACGTAGCCCAGGATCAGGGTCTCGCCGGGCGTATTGAGCGACGTAAGCACGGAGAGATTCGCCAGCCGCGCAAAGGGCGCCGGCGGCACCACGCCGGGATCGACCGCGAGATTCACGAGCGTCTGGCCCGTAGCGGCGCCTTTGCCGCCGATGGCGAACTGATACGTGGTGCCGGCCTGCGCGTTGAACGTCACGCGGCTCGTTGTGCGCCCGGCCGCATCGTCGTTGCCCGCGACGGCCGTGAGGCCGCCGAGCGCCGTGCCGGTGTAAACGGCGAGTAGCGTATCGTAGTCGCTCCCCGCGGTGTCGATCGTCACGGGCGCCGTGGCGGGCGCGGTCCACTCCCACCAGAGCGTCGCGGCCGCGGGCGCGCCAGCCAACGTGGTTTCGCCGGATTCGGTGGTGGCGCCCGCGTTGTTGGAGCGGAGGACGGCGATGTTGCCGGCGACGACGGCGCGCGTGGAAAAGTCGTCGTTCATCGGCCGGTTGGTGGTGCTCGTCACGGCGTTGAGCAGATTGAGGCGGCCGCCGGACTGCGCGCGGCCGGAGAACGCCGGCTTGCGATCGGTGGCGCGCAGCAGGCGGTTGATGAGCTGGCGATACGTGTCGCCCGGGAAGCGGGCCTTGAGCAGCGCGAAGGAACCGGTGACAAACGCGGTCGACGGCGAGGAGCCGGTGACGGTCACGAGCCCGGTGTCGTTGGCCCAGTTGAGCGCGGTGACGCCGAAGCCCGGGGCGAAGAGGTCGACGTTGTTGCCGAAGCTGCCGGCGGCGACGTCGTTGTTCCGGCTCATCGCCACGGTCACGATGTTATCGAGCGCGAAGCCGGCGGGATAGAACGGCGCCACGTCGGTGCTCACGCCGCCGTTGCCCGCGGCGCAGACGACGATCACGCCGGCATCCCGTGCGGCCTTGAGCGCGTTGAACAGCGCTTGGGAATACGCGCTCGTGCCGAAGCTGCAGTTGATGACCTGCGCGCCGTGGCGGATCGCGTAGTCGATACAGGCGACGGTGTCGGCGATGAAGAAATCGCCCTCATTGTCGCCCTGCCGGAGGATCATCATCTGCACCTTCCACGCGACGCCCGCGATGAGCGTGCCGTTGTTGCCCGCGGCGCCGATGCAGCCCGCCATGCGCGTGCCGTGGCCGTTTTCGTCGGTCGGATCGCCGCTGGTCGGCTGGCCGGTGCCGCTCGTGAAACGGGCGCCGTGCAGGTCCCCGAAGGTCGGGTTGGGGTTGCGCCACAGATTGGGCGCGATCTCCGGATGCGTGAGCCGCGCCCCGGAATCGATGATCGCGACGACGACGCGCGAGGCGTCGTTGATCACATCCCATGCGGCGACCGCCTTGATGTCGGTGCCGGCGACGCCGCCCGCGGATTGGCCGGTGTTGTTGAAGTGCCAGAGCTGCGGGAAACTCGGGTCATCCGGCAGCGCATTGGGTTTCTGGATGAAGCTCGGCTCGACGAACTCGTAGCGACCCGTGGCCTGCAGGCGCGCGATGGCGGCGGGCACGCTCTCGCCGTCCGAGAGTTCGATCACGCGCAGATCGCCGAACCGGGGAAACGTGCGCCGCACGCGGAGGCCCTCGCGCGCCTCGTCGGCCGCCACGGTCGCGCGCTGCGCCGCACGCGGCTGCGCGAGGATCACGCGATCGCTGAAGGCGGGCGCGGGTTCGCGCAGGGCGACCGCCGGATCGACCGGGGCTGGCATCGCGGGAGCCGTCGGGACGGCGGCGCCACCCACGAGGGTGAGCAGCAGCGCGAGCGCCGGCACGCACAGTCGGCGAAGGCCCGCGTGGGAGCGAGAATGGGCCGCAGACGGGAAACGTCCGGAAGCACCGGACGGCAAGGAAGACGGGATCGGAGGGAGGACGGATTTCATGGGCTGGAGGAACGGGGCGCGCCCACGCCGTGAGCGTGGGTCGCAGTGGCAGTCGGGAAACCGACTCGCTCTCCAACGCGGAATCGCGCGGCCAAAGCCGCCACGGAACCGAATTATTTCTTCGCGACCCTCGCCGCGGCCGAAACAGGCGTGGAGACGCTCCGTCGGCGGCACCACGCTTCCAACCACGTAAACCCGCGCGCCGGGATCGCCCGGACCCGCACCGACCATCGTCCTCTCCTCCCCTGCGCCGCCGACCGCAACGGAGCTCCCGCGGCCCGGCGGCGGCGCGCGAAGCCGCGCGAGGCGGTGCTACTTCCGCTTTTTCCCGGACGGTCGCGGCGCGGAGGCCGGCACCGGATGCTTCGGCAGCGCCGCAGCCAATCGTTCCTTGGTGGCCGCGTGTCCGGGCAACGCGGCGAGATTCCGCCATTCGTTGGGGTCCGCCTGCAGATCGTAGAGTTCCTCCGCGCCGTCGCTGTAACGCAGATAGCGCCAGCGCTCATCCCGCACGCTGTAATGGACCGTATCGACGGTGGAAACGATCAGCCGGTCCGTGCGCGTCTCGGGCGCGCGCAGCCACGGCACCAGCGACACGCCGTCGAGCGCGCTGGCCGGCGGCGGCAGCCCGGCGTAATCGACCAGGGTCGGATAGAGGTCGGTGAGGGTCACGGGCTGCTGCGCCTGCCGTCCCGCCGCATACTGCGCCGCGTCCCGCCGGGCGGGCACGATCACCAGCGGCACGCGCACGGCGCGCTCCCAGCCGGTGAGTTTTCCCCAGTGGTTCTTTTCGCCGAGGTGCCAGCCATGGTCGCCCATGAAGACAATCACGGTGTTGTCCGCGTGCGGACCGGCCTCGAGCGCCGCGAGCACCCGGCCGACCTGCGCATCCACGAAATGGATGCACGCGAGGTAGGCGGCGACGGCGGCTTTCCATTGGTCGTGACGCAGCACGCTGGCGTGGGAGCCGGCCGTGACCGCATCGATCGCGATGCGCCGCCCGGTCGCGGGCAGGTCGTCGAGATCGGTGCCGAGCTGCGGCGGCAACTGCACGCCATCGACCGGAAACGGCTCGAAATAACGCGCCGGTGCCCAGAGCGGGATGTGCGGCCGGTAGAAACCGACGCCGAGGAAGAACGGCGTGTCCGCGGCCCGGCCGAGCCGCTCCACCGCCCAGCGGGCGATCTGGCCGTCGCCCATTTCGTCGTCGTCGACGGCAAGCGCACCCCAGTCGAACGATTCCGCCCCGGGATGGTCCGGCGCACGATCGCTCGGCATGCGATTGAGCGGCAGCGTAAATCTGCGCCCTCCGCTCAACGTCACCTCATGCCGCGGGTTGTCCGTCGCCTTCGACGGCAGCTCGGCCGGCGTGTAGCTCGTGGCCTCCGCCTCGAACGGGCTCCAGCGCTGCTCGGGAAAAAACGACTCGTCGAACAGCCCGGGCTTGGCCTGGTGCAGCAGTTTCCCGGCGCCGAGCAGGCGGTAACCGTGGGCGCGGAGATGCTGGGGCAGCAGCACGAGATCCGGAGCCACGCGCTGGATGTCGTCGGAGTTGCCGTAGGCCCCGGAACGATACGGTTCGCGGCCGCTGAAGATCGCCGCCCGCGACGGCGCGCAGAGCGGGGACGCGCAGCTCGCGTTGGCAAAAACCACGCCGCGGGCCGCGAGCCGGTCGAGGTGCGGCGTGCGGGTCTGCGGATGCCCGCGGAGGAAGCCGACCCAGTCGTTCAGGTCGTCCGCCATGATGAAGAGGATGTTCGGCCTGGTCCGCTCCGCAGCGGGCAGGACCGCCGCTGCGAGGGCGGCGGCAACGAGGGTGAGACACGCAAAACGCATGGCGGCCGGGGGGAGCGGAGCGGGCGCGCAGATCAGAATCCGATCGTGGCGGACCAGACATACAGCCGCGGCTCCGCGGTAAACGCCGCGCCGATGCCCGAGCCGCGCGCGCCGCTGAAGCCCGTGGTGACATTGGGCAGCAGCACGACGTCGTAGCGGTTGAAGACGTTGCTGATGTTGAGCTGCGTCGAAAAGTTGTAGCGCCCGATCCGGCGTTCGTAGCCGACGATTGCATCGAAACGCACGGGCCGCGGCATGCGGAAGGTCAGGCGCGGCTTCGCGCCGGCGGCGCCGCCCTCGTAGTAGCGGTAGGAAGTGACGCCCCAGGCCTTCGAGAACGTGCCGCCCAGGCGCACGCCGCGCAGCCAGCCCGAACCGAGCGTGTAGATGCTGGTGAGGTTGGTGGCGTATTCCGGGTTGCCCGCGGCGAGGTCGCCGGCGCGCGCGACGACGACCGTGCCGACCGGCGGCGCATCGGCCAGCGGCGCGATCTGCAGGGCGGAGATGGGCAGGCCGGTCGCGCCGGTGAGGATCGGCCCGCGCACGGGATCGACGGTGCGCAGGATCGTCGCGGCGCCGGAGGTGGGATTGATGCGCGCCGTCTCGGCGGCGGGATTCGCGTAATACCGGCTCGCGGGCGAATTCAGCATGGCGATCGTCAACGGCACCGCGCCGGCGGTGGTCGCCGTGGCGACCTGCGTGGCGGTCTGGCTCACGTAGACCGGGGTGCCGTCGCGATAGGTCACCTGCCCCTGGCTGTTGGCGTGGAACTGGTCGTTATAGAGCTGCGGGTAGCTCTTGTTGGTCCCGATCACGCTGTGGAAATGCGAGGCGGACAACCGCAGGCGCCAGTTGTCGCGCACCATGGCCGTCGCGGCCAGCTGCACGCCGCGGGCTTCCCGTGCAACAGTGACGGAGCTGCCGGGCGTGAGGTAGGTGCCGTTGAGACCGTCGGGGTTGATGAGCCCCGTGAGCGCGCCGACGATCTCGTGCGGTTCCGCCGGAGAGCGGGCGACAAAGTAGGCGATGGAGCCCGAGACGGAGCGACTCGCGTTGGTGAACTTGGCGCCGACCTCGCCGCCGCGGCCGTGCGAGTTGCCCTGCGCCTCGCCGTAGGGATCCGCGCGCACCGTGGCCGGCGGCGTGAGCGAATCGGAGAAGCTCACGTAGGGCCGCAGCCAGGGCCGCAGCTCGTAGTTGAGGCCGACGTTGAAGCTCGTGGCCTCCGAGGCGGCGATGTTGCGCACGCTCGGGCGCGCCGCGGTGCCGAAATCGTCGCGGATCGCGCGCACCTCGCCGACGCGCACCCCGGCAAGCGTCGCGAGCCGCCCGTCGAGCCACGTGGTGAAATTGGCGAAGTAGATCCCCTTTTGCACGGTGTCGTTGTTGTTGCGGCCGTTGACGCCGCGGCCGGTGAGGCCGAGCGGATTGGTCGGCGAGATGAGCGCGGGCACGGGCTCGTTGGTGCCGACCTGCACATACGGGATGCCGCCCGCGGTGATGAGGCGCGCGCCGGGCTCGTAGGTGTTCACGTTGTAGATGGGCCCGTTGGGGATCGCGGTGTAGGTCCGGGGGAGCAGGGTGAAGCCGTTGGCGGGCGCGGTCGGGCTCGGGTTGACGATGGGATTGCCGCTGGCATCCGCCTGCGCGTAGCCGCGAAACACGCGGTTGAAATTGCTGCCGCTGTAGTCGGCGCCAAACGCGGTCTCGCTGCGCGCGCGGCCGCGGAAGAGCGCATTCGTCAGCACCCCGGAGATGCGCAGGCCGCGGGCGCGGGTCGCGCCGACGATGTCGACGGCGTTGGGCGCGACGGCCCAGGTGCCGGTGGGATTGGCGGCGACGTTGGGGGCGACGAACTGGCCGAGACCGTTGGCGAAGCGGCTCGCCTTGTTGTTCGCGTAGCCGGCGGCGATCTGCGTCGAGAAATTGCGGCTCCAGACCGTGTCGACCGTGAGCGTGTGCGAGTGCGCGCGCGTGTGGTCGGAGAACGCGCGTCCGCCGGTGGAGTCGACGTTGTTCCAGTTCAGGGCACCGTTGCCGATCACACCGGCGCCGCTGGGCTGGCCGTTGGCCGCGGCCACGATCTGGTTGGTCGCGAGGAGATACCGCAGGCTCAGGCCGTTGCGGGCGTCGTTGGCGGTGCTGAGCGCGGTGAGCGTGGTGAGATTCTGGTAGCCGCGCAGGTAATTCGTGTAGCTCTCGGTGAAACGCACGGTGGTGTTGCGCAGCGGCTTCCACGCGATCTGACCGTAGAGTCCGTCGAGATCGCCCTCGATGAACACGCGGCGGTTGCCGAGATTCTGCCGCGTGGCGACGAAACGCACCGCGAGGCTCCCGCGCGCGGCGTTGAGATCGAGCAGCCCCTGTTTGTGGCCATGCTGGTCCACCTGAAAGCGGAACGAGCCGTGCAGCGGCCGGCCGAACCGCGCCTGTTTCGAGACGAGGTTGACCGCGCCGCCGGCGCCCGAAAAGCCGTAGAGCAGCGATTGCGGACCGTTGATGACCTCGACGCGCTCGAGATCGAAGTTGGTCGTGAAACCCATGCTCGTCGACGAGGCGCGCGCGGGCATGAAGGCGTCGCGCTGGACCGTGGGCGCACCCATGCCGCGCAGGGACAGGTTGGTGTCGAAGCGATCCATCGGGTTGTTCACGCCCGTGGACGCGCCGGCACCGTCGGCCGTGCCCGCGCCGGCGGAAAACTCGCGCAGCATGCTCTCCACATCCCACGCGGCGACGTCGCTCATGAACGCCTCGTTGATGATGTCGGCCGACACCGGCATCTTGGCGAGTTCCACCTTGAAGCGCGTGATCGAGTTGGAGTTCAGCGCCCCGTAGCTCTTGTCGGTGGCCTCCGTCACTTCGAACGGACTGAGGATCAGCGCCTCATTGCCGCCGGCCGCGGCGGCGCCGGGATTCGGGCGGTCGCCGGCTGCCGCTGGCGCCGCCCGGGGGACGTTTGGGACCTGGCCCCTTTCGATCGCAAAGGCCCCGGTCTGCGCATCCACCGAAGCGACGAGGCCCGTGCCGGCCAGCATGCGGTCGATCGCCTCCCGCGGCGTCATCACGCCCTGCACTTCGCGGGTCTTCACGCCGTCCACCGAGCCGACGAGAAACACGATCTCGCGTTTCGCCTGGGTCGCGAACTCCCGCAGCATCGGGCGCGCCTCGCCGACCGGCAGGTCGAACCGGATCGCGCCCGGCTCCGCCGCCCGCGGCGCCAGGGGAAGACCGGCAAGCGCGAGCAGACAGAACAGCCGGTGCAGAAAGGTGCGAACTCGAGTCCGTGGGAGACAGGAAAGCATGACGTCAGGGGTGGTTACGCCCGACTCAAACCCCGGCGCCGCGAAATCCCCCAAAAAAAATCACCGCGGCCCGCGCGGCGATCAACGGCTCAGGTCGACGCGGTCGGGCTGCAGGGTCACACGCACGCGATAGACGCGCTCCAGCAGCCGCACGAAACTCTCGACGTTGTCGGAGCGGAATTTCGCGGTGACGCGCTCCGACGCCAGCCCCGGCGTGACGATCCGCAGCGGCACGGGATTGTGGCGGTTGAACGCCCCCACGATCTCGCTCAGCGGCGCATCGTCGAAATCCAGCCAACGCGGCTGCCACGCCGTTTCCTGCGCCAGCTGCCGGTCGTCCAACGTCGCGACCGCCCCCGGCGCCGCCGGCGGATCGCCGGCCACCACGATCTGCTGCCGGGCCGAAAGCACCACGCCGTGGTCGCCGCCCGTCGAACTCCGGGGACCGCTGGCGACGCGGACCAGGCCCTCGGTGACCAGCACCTCGGTCGCCGCGCCGCCGCGCCGGACGTTGAACGCGGTGCCGACGGCGCGCGCCTCGACGCCGCCCGCCGCCACGATGAACGGCCGCGCCGGATCCTTCGCCACCGCGAAGCTGGCTTCGCCGCGCACCAGCACGACCCGCCGCTCCGTCGGAGAAAACGCGACCGCGATCTCCGCGCCGCGGTTGAGGTCGACGTGCGAGCCGTCCGGGAGCGTGCGCTGCTCGCACGGCAGCGGCAGCGCCACGAGCGTGACCGCCCCCGCGCGCCCGGGCTCCGCCGCGGGTGGGTGGCGCACCGCCAGCATGACCGCGATCGCCGCCGCGGCGGCGCACAACGGCAGCGCCAACCGGATCACGGGCGCACGCGGGCGACGGCCCGCCGCGGCCGGCGGCGGGTAGGATGCCGCCGCGCCGGCCGCGGTCACCGTGAGCGGCGAGAAACGCTTCCAGGCGCCGCGATATTCCTCGAGCAGTGGCGCGTGTCCCGGATCGGCGTTTAGCCAGGCCTGCAGCGCGGCCTCCTCCGCCGGCGTCAAACCTTCGGCGCACCGCATCGCCCACCGGGCGGCGGCCACCTCCGCGGCTTCCGCCGCCGGACCGTTGCGATGCGCGCTCATGGGCGACCTCCTCCCCCGCGTTCCCGCCGTGCCTCGATCGCCCGGCGCTCGCGGAAGAACTCCACACACCGCCGCATGGCGATGACGCTCTGGTTCTCCACCGTCTTCTCCGAAATCCCCAGCCGGGCCGCGATCTCCTTCTGGGGCAGGCCATGCAGTCGCCGCAGCGTGAAGACTTCACGGCACTTGCCCGGCAGTGACTGGAGCGCCTCGTGCAACAGATCGAGTTCCTGGTTCCGCGACACCTCTTCCGAGACATCGGTGTGTCCATCTACAACCCCGGAACAATCGACTTCCCCCATATCGGCGGGATGCGAATGCCGCCGCGCGCGCAACGTATTCAGCGCGAGGTTGCGCGCGGTGACGAACAGGAAGGCGCGCACGTTGGCGATCGGCCGCGCGGCGTGGGCGCGCAGCGTGCGCAGGAAACTCTCCTGCACGAGGTCGTCGCGATCGCTCAGCGCCGGAAAACGCGCCTGCAGCCAGCGCCGCAGGTCAGGTTCGTGCGCCTGCACCTCGGCCGTGAACCACTGCGGATCGTCGGTGCGCGGGGTCTCCACCGCCGCACCCGTGGCCGCGAACGCGGACGGGTTCAAGCTCGTTTCCGATTCGAGGCGGCCCGAGAGCGATCCGCACGGGGCCCGCCCACGCATCCACTGCCACCGGGCTACGTCTCATCTCCGGCCGGCCGGGCGGCCCGAGCCGACCGGAAGCACCGGGAAACTATTTCTCGGCGATCTCCACCGGCGTCTGCGCTTCGATTTCTTCGATCGTGGTCAGCCCGAGGAGCACCTTGAGCAAACCATCGTAGCGCAGGGGCCGATAGCCGATCCGGGTGGCCGCATCGGCGATCTCCATCTGGCTCGCACCACGGCTGATCAGCGCGCGCACGCGGCGGTTGACGAGCAGCAGTTCATGAAACGCGATCCGGCCCTTGAACCCGGTGCGGCTGCACAACGGGCAACCCCGGCCGCGGTAGAAGGTGACTTCCGGAAATTCCGCGTCGTCGAAGTAGCGGCGGAGGAGATCGTCCGACGGCCGGTAGGGCTCCTTGCAGTTCTCGCAGATCCGGCGCGCGAGCCGCTGACTCAGGACGGCGCTCACGGTCGGCGCGACCATGAAGGGATCGACCCCGATCTCGCTCAGCCGCACCACGGCTTCGGGCGCGGAGTTGGCGTGCATCGTGGCCAGCACGAGGTGACCCGTGAGCGCGGCCTCGGTCGCGATCTTGGCGGTCTCCAGATCGCGGATTTCACCGATCAACATGATGTCCGGGTCCTGCCGCAGGAGAGCCCGGAGCATGCGCGCAAAGGACATGTCGATCCCCGCCTGCACCTGGGTCTGGGTGATGCCCTCGAGCTTCAGTTCGATCGGATCCTCGATCGTGGAGATGTTGACCGAGCGGTCGTTGAGTTCCGCCAGGGCCGCGTAAAGCGTCGTGGTCTTGCCGCTGCCGGTCGGGCCGATGACGAAGATGATGCCCGAGGGATTCCGCAGCACGCGCCGGAAAGGCTCCAGGATCGACCGCGAGATCAGCATGCGGTCAAGACTCAGCAGGGTGCGGCGGCTCGTGCTGCCGAGGAGCCGCACGACGACCTTCTCGCCATACTGCGCCGGAATGGACGAGAACCGGAAATCCATGCTGGTCGACCCGAGCGGCACCGAAAAACGCCCGTCGGTCGGGAAGCGCCGCTCGACGATGTCGATCGTCGACATGATCTTGAAGCGGGTGACCACGGCACTGTGCAGTTTCCGCGGGAAGCGGAGGACATCGTGCAGATTGCCGTCGATGCGGTAGCGGACGATCGATTCGTTGGCCCAGGCCTCGATGTGGATATCGCTCGCCTCGCGCCGGAGGGCGAACAGGAGCAGGGCGTTGATGAATTGAACGACCTGTTCGTTCTCCGCGAGCAGCGCGATTTCGTTCCGATTGCTGCGCGAATCGGCGCCGGCCGTAAAAATTTCCACCCCCGCCGCGTGGCGCAGCGCGTCGGCCAGCGATTCCTCGCTGGAATAGTGCAGCTGCACGAGGTCGCGCACGTCGGCGGGAAAAGAAAACACCGGGCTGATCGGCAGGCCGGCGATCGCGCTTATCCGCTGGACGAGCTTCGCGTCCGTCGGGTCCGGCATCGCGACGGTGAGTGCGTCGCCCAGCTGGTAAAGGGGCAGCACCTGGGCTTTCGCCGCCACCTCCGCGGTCAGCTTGCCGATGGCTTTTTCGCTGATCGCGACGCCGAACGGATCGACATAGGCGACGCCGATCAGGCGGCTCCACAACGTCCCGGCATCTTCCTTCCGCACGTGCTCCTGGGCGACGAGCTGCACCAGCAGCGCCAGCGGGTTTTCGGCAAACGCCGCCAGGCCGTCGAGGTCGCACGCGTGGGTAAACGTGGGGAGCGACCGGATGGCCGACAGGAAAGAGGCATCGAGCTTCGGCTTCACGGGGTCTTCCGCGTTTTGCGCCGGAACAGCTGCCCGATCTCCTTGCGATGCATTTTCTCCGCGCCCAAGGCGCCCGAGCGGCGTTCGATCGCCACCTCGGCCAGCATCTCGCGCAGCGAATAACGGACCTCGTTGAGCGCCAGCTCGGCGCGCGCGGCCAAAGGCTTCCCGGGGGCACTGCTCATGGCGTCGGCGTCTCCGAATTCCCGCCGCCAAACCGTTCCTGCACGATTTCGATGATGGCGGACGTCAGCTCCTCCTCGTTGGTATCTTTCAAAATGTAGCCGACGGCCCCCTTGGCCTGCGCTTCCTCGACGGTATGGCGCACGTTCACCGCCGTCAGCATCACGATCTCCGCCGCCGGATCCATCGCGCGTAGTTTCTCCAGCACGGAGAGGCCCGAACCGCCGACCAAGTGGATATCGAGGAGCACGAGATCCGGCTTGGTCTCGGCGTAGAGCGCGAGCGCCCCGGCCTCGTCGCCGGCTTCGTAGACCTCCAGATCCGCGAAGGTGGAACGCAGGAGAATCCGGACAAACGTGCGCAGATGGGGCTCGTCGTCGACAACAAGGACTTTGGTGGTAACGGCCATGGTGCGCAGGGCCAACGTGCCCACGCGTCCGCTCAGGTCTAGACGGAATTTTCCGCCGGCGGCGGAGCCGGCGGGTTCACCGGCAGGCGGAGCCAGAAGCGGGCGCCGTGCCCGAGCCGGCTTTCGCACCCGACGCGACCGTGGTGTCGCTCCACAATCGTCTTCACGATCGACAGTCCCAAGCCCGTCGACGTTTCGCCGCCGGTGGGGCGCGCCGTGAGCTTCTGGAATTTTCCGAAGAGCTTCGCTTGGTCCGCCTCCGACAACCCCGGCCCGGCATCGTGCACCGCGAACTCGATCTCGCCCGCGGCGTCCGCCGGGCTCAGCGCGACCCGCACGCGGGTGTCGGCCGGAGAATACTTGATCGCGTTGCTGAGATAGTTGTCGAACGCCTCCCGCAGCAGCTTCGGATCGGCCACGACCACCAGCGTCTCCGGCAGATCGGCGTCGAGGGCGATGCGTTTCCGGGCTGCCGCCGCGGCGTTGAAACGAACCACCGTCAGGGCCAGCGCGGCCACGTCCGTCGGCGCGGGGTGAAAGACCACCCCGCCCTGCTCCAGCCCTTCGGTGGCAAGGATGCCCCGGACGATTTCGCCCATGTGCTGGGCGGAAGAGTGGATGCTGCCCAGCATTTCAAGTTCGTCGGCGGCCGAAGTCCGGGCGCCGGGCACCTTCTTCAGCCGCACCAGCAGCCCCGCCATTCCGGCAATCGCACTCAGGGGATTCTTGAGGTCGTGGGAAGCGATCGCGAGCAACTCGCCCTTGGCCGCGGTGGCTTTCGTCGCCAGATCGCGTTGGGTCCGCATCTCCGCCTCGGCCCGCTCGATCTGCGCCAAGTGCAGAAACGTCTGCCGCCGCATCGCGCTCACGGTCCGCGCCACTCCCAGGCTCACGCCGAACGCGAGCGCGAGTGCGACCGCGCCGGTCCACCGCACCTCGTTGATTTGCGCGAAGTAGCTGTCGAGCGCGTAGTCCACGCCCACATAGCCCACCAGACGATTTTCCCGGTCGAACAACGGCGCCCTTCCCTCGATATAACGCCCGTGTGCATCCGCGTAGAAATCGGGCGCCACCCACGCCAGTCCGGCGCGGAGGACCGGCAGCGACGTCCGCCCCACCTCGGTCACCGGGTCTTCCTTGAGGAAGGGCAGAATGTCCTGACTCCGCCCCTTCGCGAGCTGCGACACCCGGATCCGCGGATCGGTCGAGGTTTCGAGCACGAGCAACGGCGGCCCCTCCGCCGGAGTCCGGGTGGTCCACACGTATTGGATTTCCGGATGCGCCCGGTGCAGCTTGGACAACGGCCGGATCGCCTCCCGATACTCCTCACCGCCGAACTGTTCCACGCGGACGAGTCGCTCGTGCCGCTCCACGTCGACCATCCCGGCCGCCGCGACCGCCAGTCCCCGGACTTCGCGCCGAATCTCCGCCTCGCGATGCCACAGGACCCGGGGCAGCGTGTAGCCCAGCACCAACAGGCTCCCGCCGAACGTCAGCCCGAAAAAGATCGCCCCCAGCGCGCGCGGGCTCGAGCGGGAGAGATATCGTGAAAACGGCATGATGAGTGGGCGTCCGCGACGCCGCGACCAGGCCCAAGGCGCGCTACCGTGCCCCGCCCCCCATCGGCCGCAAGTGGAAAGCCCGGGACCTGCCCGAACTCCGCGCGCCGAAGTCGCGGCGCTCGCTTCGCCGACATTCTCCGGCCGGATACTTCGTTCCCCAGCCCGGGGCATTCGGACTGCTCCCTTAACGCAGGTGAATGTGTGGCGGAACGGATCGGGCTTTGCATTTGCGGGCGGAGTCCATCGGCCCGGAATTGAGATCACTCTCGACTGGTCCGACTGCCGAGCTACCGTCCCCGCCATTCTTCCGCCCCCATGAATATCGTGCAGCGCATCATCATCTGGCTGGGCTGCAACGCGCTGATCGCCGTGTGGCTGCTGCCCCCGACGTATCTCGTGCATGCCGACGGCACCCGCTTGGAATCCAACTGGCACTACCTTTGGGATGTGCCGTTGGAGTGGTCGGTCTCCGTGCCGCTCACCGCGCTGCGCCTCGCGACCGTGATCGTCCTCACCGCCGGCTTCTACCTCGTCTTCCGCAGCAATCCGCCCAAAGGAGGCAACCTATGAACTCGACCGCCTGCTCCTCGCGCCAGCGCGGCTTCACGCTGGTGGAAATCATGTTCGTTGTTCTCGTGGTCGCGATCCTCACCGGCCTCGCCGCCTTTGTCATCGGCCGCATCAAGGACCGCGCCGTTCATTCGCTCCTCAGTAACAATCTCCGCCAACTTTATCAGGCCAAGGAGTTCTATTTTACCGAGTCCGGGCAGGCCGAACCCGTCGGCATCCAAACCCTCGTCCGGGAAGGCTATATCAGCGCGTCACTCTACAATCGCCTTTATCTGGGCAGCACGATGGAGAGCAAGATGGGCTGGCACTACGGGCGGCGCTTTGTGATCGGCGAACCGACCTACGTGTTTCAGGGCGACAAGCAGCGCGGCCAGGCGCCCACCAAGGAAACCATCTACTATCCGGGACCTCCGAGTTCGCTGCCGGCGCTCTTCGCCGACTCCACGCCGACTCAGGTCTCGCCCGTCATTCCCACGCCCGTCGTGCCGAATCCGACGGCTGCCATCGTGCAGCCCACGATTCCGCCGCCCACGACCCAACAACCGCCGCCCACGACGCAACAACCTCCACCCACGACCCAAACGCCGGCCGGCAACGTGACGTCCGGCACGACTGCGCCCGGCATCGCCATCCAGCCTCCCAAACCTCCGGCCCAGACTCAATCCGCCCAGGGCAACACGGTCGCGCCGGTCGGCCAGAATCCCAACAACCCCAACCAGCCCCACTCCCCGGGCAACTCGGCGTTCGGCCACTCGCACAATCAACCGCACAACCCCGGACACGGAAAACCGTAACGTGGCTTGATGCGGCTCCGGGGTGGGGCCGGTTCGGTTTCCGTCCGGTTCGCCCGCATTGCGCGGCGCCCCGGACTCGTGGGGGGAGCAACGCCGGTTACAATATGGTGACGCCTGCAGCGACGAATTGTGTCGCTCCGGCAAGACCGCAAAAGGGTCTGTCCATGGAGATTCACGTTTTCGATCGCGACCCGGCCGCGCAGTCGTTTCCAGCCGGCCACGTGGTATTCAATGCCGGCGAAACCGGTGACAAAATGTATGCCGTCGTCGCGGGCGAGGTAGAGATTCTGGTGCGGGGCAAAGTGATCGAAACCATTCGCGCAGGCGGAATTTTCGGCGAGATGGCGTTGATCGAAGATCTGCCGCGGAGCGCGAGCGCGGTGGTAAAGTCCGATGCACGGCTTGTGCCGGTGGATCGGAACCGATTCCTCTACATGGTGCAGAATACGCCGTTTTTCTCCCTGCAGGTCCTCGCGGTTGTCGCCGAGCGCCTGCGGCGCACGCTCGGCCCGGCCGAGCAGAAAGCATAAGGCGCGCCTCCGGTCAGGCCCGAGTGAGCCGACCTCGGATTCTTTTCGCGCCGTTCAGCTGTCGACCGCGTTGCCGAGGTAGTCACCTCACTCCGGGCTGTGTCCGGCCGAGTTGGCCTCCTGAGATTTCCCGTCCGCCTCCCCCCGTTCCTACGCCCGCCCCACTCTGAAGGTCCGCCGTCTCTTGCCCGCTCGTTCTTCGTGGGCAACGGCACCCACCTCAAGCCAGCCCGTATCCTACCGCCTATCCGGCCCACCCGCGGCTTTCCCGCGCTCGTTACCGGGAAGCGGAGTCACCCTTGCCTCCGGGCAACGCGGTGAGCACCCGCAGGTCGCCTTCAAACACCCGACCTTCGCCATCGGAAGACAACCGCTTATTGATCCGGGCGGGGGGTCGCCAGCGTGCGAATCGCGGATTCGGACAAGACGCACCGATAAAACCGAACGTCACCGATCGCGCCGGCGAACGGATAACCGTAACCTTTGTCCAGCGCCGACGCTGCAAGTGCGACCGGACCGGCGCCAAAGTCGAAGCCACAACGCGCGGCGCCTGCGCGCAGACCATCGAGATAGCCGGTGGCGGTGAGATCCGTTTCAATCGTCACCGCAAGATGCAGCCACTGCTCCGCCGGCAGAGGGCGCGCGATCACCCGATGCCATTTCGTCGATCCGTGCCACACCGCGAGCCCGTCCGCCTCCAGTCGGAGGATGCCGCTCAGGTTGCCGGCCTCCCGCGGGTGGCCCGTCATCGGAGACAAGATGCGACCGGCGCCGACAGCGTGCTCCTGAGCGTATTCGGGACGGCTCGAGGCCGCGGCGAACAGCGACGGCGAGCGGGCGCGTTTGACCCAGAGCACCAGCGTGACCGGAGGACGAAGATCGAGCGGGCCCAACACCACCGCCTGCTCCGGGTGACCCGCGAATTCAGCCGCCCAACCGCGGTGCAACGGAACGGCCCGCACCGCGCGCCGAACCTCCAGTTGCGCGCCCCGGATCAGCTCGGTGGCCACCACGTCGGAGGAGTTCCCGCCCGGCGAGAACGTCACGTGCCAGGCCGGCGCCGGCGTGGGGGCTGCCGCCGCCACGAACGACCGTGCCAACCCCAAGGCCACCAGCCAGCCGACCGCTCGGAATCGCCGGCTCGTGTTCACGTGAGTTCGCGTTCCAACGCCACCGCCATGCCCATGCCGCCTCCGACGCAGAGCGCCGCGATCCCCCGGCGGAGATTCCGATCTTCCATGAGGTGCAGCAACGTGACGACGAGGCGTGCGCCGCTGCAGCCGAGCGGATGTCCCAGGGCGATCGCGCCACCGCGGGTGTTCAACTTCGCAGGATCGAGGTCGAGTTCCACGGCACAGGCCAACGTTTGCACGGCAAACGCCTCGTTGATTTCGAACGCGTCCACATCCGCGATCGGCCAACCAATTTCGCCGCACAACCGGCGGATCGCCCCGATAGGCCCCAGCCCCATCGTCGCCGGCGCACACCCCACCGCGCAGGCTCCGGCG
>JACCED011022052.1_pt1 | contig 35742 bp, 30 predicted proteins | sample 7455021 | NCBI WGS metagenome assembly JACCED01 (sample SAMN15323456, study PRJNA562643) | freshwater metagenome | isolation source: river surface water | place: USA:Blue River Watershed | collected 2017-08-19
TTACGTACTTCACCAAGTTGTTCAGGAACAACCTCATTTAATTCTTCAATGACTTCTTGTAGTCGAGTTATATCTTCCGACGAGTAGTATCCAAATAATGTCGCAGTACCCTTCATCTTTGATATGTTATTATTTGGGTTAAACACACTATTGATTGGGAAAGTAATGGTTGGCTGGGTTTGTCCAGATGCATTATCTTCGTCATCCTCATCCGACCCGTCTACTGGTACAGCATTGTCTGCAACCGTAGCAGGTTTAACAATTCGAATATGTAAAGGATTATTTGCAATGACGAAGATAACAAACTCGAATGAGGAAGATGCAGAATCAGATGGAATCATTAATCGAAAGCGAAGAATAGTATATGTATTTTTGTCTATCTCATTCACGCCACTATCTGGATTGTATCGAAGTAAGTAATCATACTCGTCGTCATTTGTTGGATTGCATGATACAAGTAACTCGTATGGTTTCACCGGAGTTACAGGGTCGGTGCCACCGACACGCCGTCGTTTTGATCCAGCCACTGCTTTTTTTCGACGGGATATTTTACGAGTACGACGTATTATATGGCTTTTTTTTCTAGCGGCAGCGGCAGCTGTAGCTACATTTATTGTAACGCGTCTTGTTTTCATTTTCTTATTCGTTTCCGATCCTCTTTTTTTCATATTATTTTTGTTATATACGAGAGATATATACGTTATTATTGATATAACGATATATTTTATTCATCAGATCATATAATGCAATCAAATGATTTGATAATTGAGAATTATAATTTGGAGGATCTATTAAATCTCTTCAACCTCCCAGTATTATTTAATGAAGCTGATTTGAAGCGTGCAAAGCAAATGGTATTAAAGACTCATCCAGATAAATCATCACTCCCTAAAGAATATTTTCTCTTCTTTAGCAAGGCATACCGAATTGTGCATCAAATATATACATTTCGCAACCCATCAATTAAGAAGACATATACACAGCGTCCAGACTATGGCGGCAGTTCTTCATCTGTATCAGAACCATACATTCGAATTGACGGAAACGCGGCCAAACTTCCATCATACACAGATGTAATGGAGTCAGAAGGGTATCTCACCTCCAAATATGATATAGATACAAGCGAAACAAACCGCCGATTAAAACAGCGGTTGGATGAACTTGTGATCGAAAAGAATGGCGGCATAAAAACGGATGGAAGAGGTTTCAATGCATGGTTTAATGAGCAGTTCATGAAGCATAAACAGACGGATGAATATGAAGAAGGATATGGTGAGTGGTTAAAAAACAGTGATCCGAGAGATGATGGATTTGAAGACATTCCTGAATCAAGTGATTGGAATACTAAACTGACTGCGATCAATCGTCGCAAACAGCAACTGAAGCAACAGTATGCATTGGTTGAACACAGAGAGGTTCAAACATTTAATTCTGGCGGGGGCGGCTATGACTTGGTTAGAAACAAGCCAGAGGATTATTCAAGCGGTATATTCAGTCAATTAAAATATGAGGATGTGCGAAAGGCGCATACCGAGACAGTAATACCGGTTACAGAAGACGATTATCTCTCGCGGCAGTCATTTAAAACAGTGAATGATTATCAACAGTTTAGAGATAGAGATCTGAGAGATTCGCGAAATAATACATTAGATGCACATGCATTATATGATATGCAGAAACGTCAATCGCAAGAGGATGATGTTAGGCGCGCATTCCTTCTGGCGAAACAGGACGAGGCGGCACGAGAGATACATCATCGGTTCCATAGTTCATTATTTAGGCTGCAATGATGACAACTTCATAAAATATATTCGCTCATGATATATATACAGTACGTAACTAGGAATAAGTATCCAAGAATCAGTACTTCAAATAATAAGTAATATGAATGACCAAATACTAAAGTTATTCGGAGCATACCTTGTCCTTATGGTGGTTGGCGTGGTATACAACAAATATAAGAGAAAGATCGAAGTAAAAGAACAGTATAATGATGGTGAAATGATACAAAAGTACTTGTTGAATGAGTCAACATTAATGCAAAGTAAGAAGCCGATCATGTGGGTACATATCGAGTTCGATAAAAATGCACGATCATGGGAGTCATTTGGATCAAGAACAACCGAGAATCTAAACCAGCCATATCAGTACCTAACGATTCGATCCATTATTGAAAAATGTGGCGAATCTTTTAACGTATGTATTATTGACGATGACTCATTTCATCAAATTATTCCAGATTGGAGTATCAAAGTGAATGAGTTACCGCGACCTCTCCGTACACATATGAGAGAATTGGCAATGAGTAAAGTGCTGTACCATTATGGTGGTTTCCTTGTTCCGTCATCATTCGCATGTTTTCATAATTTGAGACCGATGTATGATGCGTATATTGAACAGACCCAGGGTTCATCTGGCGTTGTTATTGCTGAACTCTATACTCGTACAAGCACTACATCACAAACCCTCTTCTTCCCAAATACGCGATTTATGGGGGCCAGAAAACGTAGTCCGGTTATGAAGCAGTATTCCGAATATTTAGAACAGTTGATATCGAGTGATTATACAAATGAACTTGACTTTTCAGGAGAATGTGGGCGTTGGTTTTATGAAAAGTTGGTAAACGGTAGTAACGCGGCGGTTCTTATACCAGCGGAAGAGGTTGGTGCGAAATTAATGAACGGAAAACCGGTATTACTCGAGGACCTGTTTGGTTCTCATGATATACCAATCTCTCCGACTGCAGTGGGGATTTATATACCAGCAGATGAGGTGTTAAAGAGAACAAAATATCAATGGTTTGCACGTTCATCACCTGAAGATGTACTGTCATGTAATATGGTGATCTCGAAGTACCTTATTGGTAAGGCGATGGCATAATTAGCTCTCGCTACCTCTCGATATCACTTGCTACCTCTCGCTACCTCTCGCTACCTCTCGCTACCACTAATTACATATCGATGTTTCATACTTCACTCGACGACAGCACCTTTCGCATATTATTTGTAAACAATGCAAGTTCAATTTCATCCTCATGGATGTTATGGAATACAGTAATATATTTACAAATGAGAGCAATAATCCGATACTTCTCTTTTTCATTTATGAGGTCGGTTGATTTAATAAACAAAAAGTAGTTATCGAGAATATCCATAACAGAATATCCTTGGTCAGAAAGTTCATATAGTGTGTGTATCGAACGTACTAGCGCATCATTGACGCGAGATCCATCATTGTCGCTAGACAGTTTCGCACTTGAAATCACCTGCTGTGTATATTCCTGAAAATAATGGAAACTTATATTGGAACAAAGTTTATTGGCAATAGTGAAGTCGATATCGCATCCAAGAATCTTTATCTTCTCCAAATAGTTAATGAGAATACGAACAGATCCATTTGATATGTTAAGTAGAAATCTCTCGGCTTCATCATTAATGACGAGACCTTCCGCCGTTTTTATTTTGTATAAAATCTTGTAAAGACACTCATTGTTTAACTGGTTGATTTTAATGATTATATTTCGTGATTGAAGGTTATCGATCACCTTTTGAATATTGGAGCAAGAGGAAATAAAATGAACATTATGGCTATACTTATCAATACAGTTGCGAAATACTTGCTGACTTTGTTCATTTATGAGGTCGATATCGTCAAGAAGTACAATCTTTTTTTTACCAGGGACGAGAGAGCATGTTTGACAAAATATTTTCACGTCATTCCGATAATATTGAATCCCTTGGTCCTTGAGGCTATTTAATACAAGAATATTGTCGCTTTTAAAGATGGATCCTTTATAATATTCATGAATAATTGCGTTAATAAGTGATGTTTTTCCAGATCCTGCGTCGCCGTAAAGCAAGAGGTTAAGGTTGTTCATATCAATAAGCGATGCAAGTAGAAGGACCACATCCCGGTCAAGTTGCTCGAATTGGTCTATTTTAGAAGGCTGATACTTATTAATGAAAGGGACATTAGAAGGAACGATAGAAGGGACGATAGAAGGGACGATAGAAGGGGTGATAGATAGATTTGCACTAGGGTATGTCATGTAATATAATAACCAAAATCAAAAATGTTTATTATTATTACTAATAAACATTTAAGCATAACTTTTGGTTATAAATATATTGATATCATTTAATCGGGGGTAAGATATGTCGGGTGACCCTTCCTCTCTTCCAAATTATTATGAAGTACTTGGTGTGGACGAAAAGGCAAGTGACGACGAAATAAAAAAGGCATTTCGTAAGTTATCATTTATTCATCATCCTGATAAGAATGGGAATACAGATGAAAGTACGCGACGATTTCAGAATATTAATGCAGCGTATGAAACTCTCTCGGATGGAAATAAACGAAAGGAGTATGATACGATGCGACGGTTTGGTGGGGGGAATATACATACTGGAATGGGTCCAAACCCGGAGGACATATTAAATATGTTTTTTGGAAATGGTTCTCCTATATTTACACAAATGTTCGGAATGCCTGGTGGAATGCCCGGTCATCCTACCGGTAGCCAAGGTATTCCACGTGGTTCATTTCAAATATTCCATAATGGGATACCTGTATCTGGTAATGGAATGCCACCACATGGGTTCTTTTTTCAGCATCCAATGCAGCAACAGCCGCAGCACCCCACGCCCCAGCAACAGCAACAGCAACAGCACCCGACCCCTCCTATTCCAGAGACAATTATAAAAACAGTTCAAGTAACATTAGAGCAGGTGTTTCAAGGCGGTAGTATTGCAGTCGACATACAAAGACATGTTCCAGGATTAAATCCATATGTTAGTGAAACGATTCATGTACCTATTCCAAAAGGAATACAAGATGGAGAATCCGTTATATTGAATGAGTGTGGAAATATGAATGAAGTGGGTATGAAGGGCGATATTCGCGTCATATTTACAGTTGCGAGACATCCAGTATTCAAGACAGAAGGTATCGATCTGCATATGGATAAAACTATTTCACTGAAAGAAGCATTATGTGGGTTTCAGTTTGAAATAAATCATGTAAATGGTCGAGTATTTCAGTTAAATAATAAACCAGGGAATATTATTAAACCAGGTACAGTAAAACCCATTCCATCTCTCGGATTAGAAAGAAACGGTGAGGTGGGTTCCATAAAAATAAAGTTCAATGTTGAGTTTCCGGAATCACTTACATTAGAACAGATTGATGCATTATCGCGCTTATTGTAAACAATAATAACAACAACAACAACAACAACAACAACAACACATCTCTTTATTTCGGCGGTTTCATAGAGCAAACCTCTTGTTGAATGGCCTTTCGGTTAAATAGGTTCATTCCAATTGTAGAGATAACTTCCTTTTTCAAGGCTTGTTTTGTTTGAGAGTTGATTAGACTCGGAGATAATCGTTTACTTGGCATACTACTATAATATACACCGATAAATATTTTACAATACCGATGTATATTATTATTATTCACTATTATTCACTATTATTCACTATTATTCACTATTATTCACTATTCCAATAATATTGCAATACTATTACAAATATGAGAGGCGATAGATAATAGGCACAATTCGCGCAGGATTTGGCCCAGGTATACCTTCCACGATATACCCGGTCACATTAAATCGAATATACGATACACTCGCCGATGTCAACACAATACCACTCTTACACACAATATATTTTGTCATTGTACCGCCCTCTGGGACAGTAACACTCGTTAACACATCCTGTCCAGATGCCATGTTATCCGACATTATCGCAATACCATATGTCTCATCAAACACATCTATCCATACAGTGTTTGCATCCGGTGTTGTAGGCGAGTTTGTATACTCATACTTATATCCATATATAAGTGCATTTCCATTATATTGCGGCATTGTAAATGAAATATTCAACAAGTAACGTGTAGTTGATACTTGATACAACGGAATAATCGATAAGTTCGTAAAGTCTCTTGGTACGAATGGATATGCAGATGTATCGCCGTATGCAACTGTATTATTAACTGATTCTCCAATAGAGTTAATAACGATAACACGATAATAATACCGGAGTTCATTAATTAGCCCAGTTACGGTAACAGTAGTACTTTGTCCAGAAATAGGAAGGTTTGCACCAGTATAGCTAGTGTGTGTTGTCCAGTTCGACGGATTTCCTGAAGTATCAATACTTGCAGTGGTTTGAAATATATACGAGTTAATTGGATAGACGTATTCAACATTTGTCGGATTATTATAATTGGAATAAGCATTCGGATCAGTTGGCGCAATCCACGTAACTATAACATTGTTTACTCCACCTCTCGTAGTTATAGATGTTACCGGATTTGGAACACGTCCTGGTGCAATCATGACGACATTCGATTCAGGAGCATTATACAATGTACTATACCCACCATCTGAAACCACGACTTGAGGAGAGATGCTCAAATAATAGAACTGGCCATTTACAAGACCATGAATAACATACTTATTGAGACCAGTATATGGACCGCTTGTCTCTCGTGTAATCGGGACAGGATCTGTTGTTAAAGAATGATTCAAATCAGGAAGAATTGGCCAAGGATTATCGCGGTAGTCATCTACACGAACATAGAAGTCATATACCAAGTTGGGGTTTCCATAGCTCCAATATAGTAGAATACTTCCGTCCTGGACAACCCCTGCTAAGTCCGTCACCCGAGAGCTTACTGCGGTTCCAATTTCAATATTCGATATATCATTAATTTCAGCTTCAAATGCATAATCGATGAAGTTAACAGGGGTTACACGGAATGTATACTTGTATCGTAGCGCAGCATTCACATCATAAAATATGAGTGGGTTTTCATCGCCACCAACAAGAAATGTAAAGTTGGTCGAAATATCTGGCGTAGTTCGTAGTGGAGCGATACCAGTCATACTATACCCACGCACTACGATATTAAACATATCATTTATACTTGGATCACCGAGAGAATCAGCGCTTACCTTCATATAAAGACGATTTGCCGGAACAATTGGAACATATGGATTCACCGGAAAATAGTATGTGTGTTCACTTGCAGTAACATTGTATGTTCCACTTGTGTCAACTAAAACGGGGCCAGTACTATTATTCAGGCGCATTTGTATTTGCATACGCGTACTTCTAGTAGGCATGGTTGCACTACTTGTATTCACTGTATATTTCCATGTAAGAGCAATCATCGAGAGATCGAATTGATTTGTAAATGTCGCAGATGTATAATAATAATTGATTCCGGACTGAACGAGTATCATCATGGGTGAATATAGCGGATCAGCGGGATTAAGCGACTCAATCGGAGCAGGATACAATGTGTTTTGCGGATACCCAGTTACTGGATCAGTGGATAACCTATGTACTGGAATAAAGTCGGCATTCATGATACCATTAATTGATGGTCGATATTGTACAGCATAATCATAAATCGGGTACCCATTATCCGTAGATGGAACACGCCAGATAAGTCGTCCATAGTTATTTCCAACAATGATACTAAGATCGCGCACTGTCTCCGGGTTTCGCCCAATAATGACGCTACTAAGGTCTGTATATTCTCCGACCCCGAGATCATTGACTGCCGCCATTTTCACATAATATCGATTCCCGGTGATGAGAGGATATTTTGTAGATACAGAAGAAGAACCATATACTTGATATTCAGATATAACCATACGAAAGTTGCTTACGTCGGTTACCAATTTTACAATTGGATTATATGTGGTAAATGATACATCCGAGAGAAGTGGAGTATATGTAAGACTATCAAGCCATCTACCGCTTGGATCGACTGTAAATAAGAAGTTATAACTAGTGATATCATACCCTCCACTCGCTGGCGGATTCCATACCATACCAACCCCGCTGTTGTCGCGATATACAATATAGTCACTCGTGTATAATCCTTCAACTGATGTCCCGATTTTGTATGGTACACGTCCGCATTTTCGAGTGATTGAGTTGGAAAATCCGGTTGTTCCAAACTCATTGCGACTTGCGATTCGAAAGTTATAAATGGTTCCATCGGCTAGACCAGTCATAACATACGAAGAGTCGATTGGCGGATTTATTGGCGGGATTTCGTATATGGTAAACGGACTACTTGATCCGATTCCAGTATTCGTATTCACAAAGGTGTATGGTTTCGGAGGTATAATCTTCACTCGTTTCATAACAATTGTAAATGAGCGTTTAAGACCAATCTCATTAATAAAAGTATCGGGGGTGTATGATAGCTGAAAGAATAAGCGATTATTGGTAGTTAATAACACGGATGAAACATCGAAGTTCGCGCTCATATCAATATACTGACTGCCTGAGAGATCATAATAAGGGTCGCTTGTCTGAGCAACATAATTACGTGTTGCTTTTAATAATGTAGCACCGGCAGTATTATCAAGTGTAATAGATACGGTAAATGAGTATGGTAGAACAAATGGACTCGGCACACCATTAATGTTATAGTTGGAATCTTTATAGTCTGGGTCACTGAATATACCTCCATACCTCCAGAATAATTGGATTTGGCCACCTGCCGCAGTAGTTTCAAATGTATTTGTAAGAGAGGTTAAGTATGTGTTGAATGTACTGTCGGCATTCGTCATGATAAAACCGCCACTATCTCCGACACCACCAGACTTGGACGTAAAGTATTGTTCAATATATTGCGGTTGTTGCAGAGAATATGTGAGCCAGTCAGTTGTCGCGTTTCCGAGGATGTTAAGTTCGCGCCGCTGAATGAAGTAATTGGTGATGGGGTATCCACCTCTCTGAGCGACATTTGGAGTGGCCCAATCCAATGTGATTTGAGAGGATTTACCAATAATTGCATACTGTGTTTCTAATGCGATTAAGTCGGGGAGTCGTCCAGGTACTTTAAATAAACTCGCGCTATTTGTATTGAAAATAGTGGGGCTTGTTGTTCCGATAATATTTTTGGCATACATTTGTATTTTATATTCGGTTCCATTGACAAGTCCGACAATTGTATAGGTTCTCTCAGTTGCAGCAATTGTAACGTAAATATAATCGCTGTCTTGTTGGCTCGATATTTTGTATCGAAGGATATAACTGATGATTTCTTTTGAACCAATGATGGATGGCGGACCCCAAGTAACTGTAATAAAGCTGTCGCCAACTGTCGCTGCAAGATTCGAAACTCCAAACGGAACTTCACCGGCGGGTACAGGACTCGGAGTATATGAGCTATACCCGGATCCTCCGCTGACATCGGTTTGAATCCCATATTCACCAACGATCTCTCCTACACGTGGATCATATGTAAGAGAGGTTGCGCGAAAAATATAGTACTCACCGTTTACCAGTCCTAACACATTTGTTGTTGTAGCAGTCACATTCTCCAGAAAAAAAGAGGCAATAGGAGTGGTGAGGCTATTCCATAATGCTTCTGTTACAACAATGCTAGTTGACTCAGTTCCACTAGGAATCGGAATGTTATATAAACGGTACTCAAATATGAATCGACGAATTGGAAGACCACCAGTCTCTTGCGGGAAAACAGGCGGTACCCACGTAAGTTCGATGTATCCTGAGTATGAACTACCTCCGAGAGAATGAAATATACTCGCAGGTCTAACTGGAATAACGGTTTGTGTAGTATATGAGGTAGCATATCCAAGAATATTTCGCGGACGAACTTTGAATAAGTATTCATTACCATTTACGAGACCTCCAACTGTTAGCGTGGTTACTGTATAGTCGGCGACATTTTCAGGGGTATTTGCGCTTGGATCATTTGTCAAGTTGTATCGTATTAGTCGATAATCAATAATAGGGTAACCACCGGTATATACAATATTAGTAAAGTCATTCTGGTTGGGAACAGAGGGGTCATTTAGCCACCCCCACCCAACTCTTGCGCCACTATCTTGGCGGTTAATATTTATATAATCAAGGGTTCGCGGAACACTGCCGGGGCTACCTGTAGAATTGGTGAATATGTTTGTGAAGTTACCGCGTCCGTTCTCATTAATTGCCGCATATCGAACATAATATGTCTGACCATTTAAGACTCCATATGATATATCAACGTAACTTGCATCATAGCCGACGAATAATGCCGGGTAATAAATCCAGTTGCCACTTGTAGCACCGCTGGTGGGGGTATATTGTATAACATACTGAAGAGGCGTGGGTTCACCGGGAACGAGAGGAACATATTGGTTCCAAAAGAAGCGAATATTATTGCTTGATGATTCGGTACGAATTGCATACCCAGGAACATTTCCAGATGCATCGGTAGGGAATCGCGGAACAAGTCCAGGTTGAAGGATAAGTGTACTACTGAACTCTGCAGTGCCGATCTGGTTTATTGCAGCAATCGAAAAGTCATATTGTTGATTTGCCAGAAGACCGGATATCCTACATGTAGGTTTTGAAGGAGGATTCGTCGCAGCCGGTGCATTAAATGTAAAGTAGCTGTATGTTAAGACTGGATTTAGGCCACTTCTTAGTCGGTATTTTATAGTATATTGTGTAATATCGTATCCGTTTGAGATGGGTGGAATAAACTCGAATGCGACGGATGAGATGTCGAGTTCGGTATTTAGGTTATCAATTGATATAAAGGATGTTATGATGCCAGGTACTGAACCCGGTTTTCCGGAGACAACATCAGAGTATGGACCTCGATTGTACTTATTTATCGCGGCAATAATAAAGTCATATGAAATGCCGTTGGTTAGTCCAGTTATGGTGACAACATTTGTGGACACATTTCCATAATCGCGAAGAGTACTGCCGGGTTTAAGTGTTTCCTTTGTTCGTATGTTATAACTAATAATAGGGTCAATAGAATCAGGTGTATCCCATTGTAGTGTTAATTGTTCGAATCCGATCACCGCACGTGGATTGAGTACCTTACCTGGAGGAGTTAAGGCCAAGATGCCTCCGCATTTTGTAATGAGGGATGATGGCGGCATCCGATAAATATAGGGGATGTATGGTATATAATAGGGTCAAAATAATTATTATTACAAATAAACATGATAATAATTATAAGGTTACGTGACCAATGTTCATATTCCACGTTACATAAATGCGGGTAGTCTAGCTAATACGTTTACGAGCAATGTCGGATGCAACCAAGTAAATTGAGTTCTCAGTAACAACAATAAACTCTGTTTCGACACTGTAAATCTTGCTAATAGGACTGGTATATTCTTCGGAACTCTTTACAAGGAGTTTTTCATTATTTTCGCGAACTCCGATAATCGCTGCTTTATCAGACTTCTCTAAAGAAGCAGTCCAATAGTCCATCATGATTGGTTTATCTTCAACAATCGCCAGCTTTGAAACATGTTGAAGGCATGCATTGGATGGAAGTCGATATGACTCCTTTGTAGTTGTGGTTGACATTTATAGAATAAACAATTTGGAAATCTTTATATTGTTTTTTATTAGCTGTATATTGTTTTTATTAGCTGTATATTGTTTTTTGGTTGTAATCCGAATAATTATATATATGAGGTATACAGATACACCCAATGTCCGCGAACCCAAAGTCTAATGGCCCACCAGTAATGGATACAGCAAACATTTCTTCTTCTTCTTCCCCAGTTCCAGCATTTATCTACTCAATTGAAAATGTGAATGTATATCGTTCATCAATTGTAGAGCATCCATCGGTGTTATTTGAAAAGTATACACAAATCATAAATGAATATTTTATCCACTCAATTGAGTCATTACAGCATGAAAACATACATCAACTTCAGACGTATCATGATTATAAATATATATTAAAAACGGGATTTAATGGTCTAACATATGTGTTTAAGGTACTTTTGTTATATACACGAAACTTAGAACTAACCTACTTTCATGCCCAAAAGGCGATTTATTATTATATTGAGTTCATACATCAGATTAGTAATGATGTACATGTTTCAGTTCAGTTAACACCGAAGGATGCGCTTCTCTTTATTTATAAGAAAACAATATTTCAAATACAAAATGATTACAGACACCAGTTTGTCGAGATGAGCGATGACTTTTATAAAAGTAACATACTAAGTAGTATGATTTCTATTTATACGAAAGTGATATTCAGAGAGATAGATCAATTTATGTTTACATATGATGCTGGGAATAATATGGATACCAATGTAAATACATGTAGACATGATGATTACAATAATGCATCATCACATATAGCGGAGGTTTCAATAAATGGTTCCAATGCGTCTCTTGTATTATCTCCACAACATCTACCAAATATATCATGTCCAAATGTTCAATTTATAAAAACACTCAATACACATATTCATGGTATTACGGATTCGATGATACGTCTCTCATCACATTACAAAACATACGATGATATAGTGAATGCATTTAATAAAGTAGACACATTTGTTGATGTATTTATGACGGATTATGGTAGTGGATTATATATAGTTCCTCATCCAAATGGATATTCATTTTATTCGTATATTGAAATGTTTATAAAGAAAGTCCGTAAGAATGATGTATCAACGTCAACAACAATAATGACGCGGATGCATGATGGTCGTATATATGAAAAATATGTGGAACTTACTCCACTTAAGTTTATAAATTGGGTGTTTCATTTATAGATTCGTTCGATAATGAACTACTGTGTCCGTGTATTTATGCATTTACAATAATAGTACGTTTACGGATTTTTGTTTCTTTTTTCTTTTGAGTGATAATTGGAACATATGTTTCATCATCATCACTTCCTTGCATCGTTTCACTTAGTGGGTTGTTTTCTCCTAGTCCTAGTCCTAGTCCTAGTCCTGGTCCCGCTCCCGCTCCCTTACAGCTAATCCGATGATATTCTTTTTGTAACATATTTCGAATAAATACATAAATATCATTCAGTATCTTCTCGTTACACTTTCCAACAATAAGAATGCTGCCAGTTCTGAATATCATGAATGAGATTTCATAATATAATGGAATGGCAGCAAGAGACCCTGACGTAGATATGTTATCCATTGTTTCTGCAGGCTGTTGTCCAGTCTGAGCATCAAGCCCTGGAACATAAAAGAACTTGCATTGTATTCCGGGGTAAGAACATGCATCATAATTGCTGTTTATTCTGTACTCATATTTCAGAATATCATAAAGTTTATCACGATTAATATAGTATCCACAATTAAAGTTCGAATTGATGAGTACAGTTTCGCATTTATTTCTCAAGTAATCCACGTTTTCTCCAAGAATAGGCTTAAGAATGGATACAAGTAAATTGAGAACCTTGTATAAGATTACATCATCTTGAATGCCAGGTATTTCCAGTTTACCAGTATTAAATACTTTCACATGCATTTCTTTGTAGTTACTTGCATCATCCATTATGCGCATAATAACGACAAAGCAGTTGAAGAATGCACGTTTCTTTTTGCAATGGTAACTGATAATATCTTTCCGAGATATGCCAATACTTATTTTCCGCTGATCTTTGAACTTGATTCGTCCATCCGGATTTTCAATGTGTTCGATCACTTGGTCTTCATAATATTGTTCCCCCTTGAGAAGGTTTTGTACTTCTTCAAGTTCAGCCGGATTTGTCGTATAAAACTTGATTTGTTTTTTGATAATACCTTCGGATGGAATTGCATATGGAACAACCGGCATTTTCCAGAACACCGACTTAATGTCAATTGGTGTATTTAAGTATGATATTTTCGTTTTAGTTGAAATGTAAATCGGGGTTGATTTAGGAGTAGTATGTTCCGATACTGGGGTGGAGTCAATAGATGAATAAGGAATTGATTGTGAAGAGGTATCGGTTGAATTATTAGATTCATTCGTAACAACATCATTGACAATTATTTTATCGTCGACGAATGTGTACGCACGTCGTTGTTGTTTCTTAGAGATGCATGTTTTTTTAACAACACCTGGTAGATGTTGTACGGTTGTGCTTTTTTTGCCTAGTCTAGATGCCTCTGGTGTTAAATCGTGAAATGTAGTATTGGACGAAGATGTATGTCTTATTTTCATGAATTGTTCATAACTGCTGTCTTCTTCACTATCACAATTCGTGGGTTCTCTTGTTACGCTAGACGCGCCGACCTTTGATTTATGGTTGTTTCCGGTGGTTATTGAACTGTAGTCGGATGTTTCATATACTCCACCATCAATATCACTTTCATCGTCTCCATCTTCCTCCTCTGATATTTCATTTCGTTGTATAGGACTGTTATAGTCATCTTCATCGGAATGGTGCATGAACGACATCCATGCATCATCAATATTAAATGCGGATGTGGCACAGCCGAGAGATGATGATTTATTACCGGTGTTGTTTGATTTACGCGAAGTTTTATATGCCATAATACTATGATTGTTCATAGTGGTTCTTTAAATTGTTTTGTTTCAATTATTTCAGAAGGACTTAAATACCCAATGATATGGTACGTGTATCATTTTTTATATTGTGAGGTATATATAACGCGAAATAATAACACAACTACATAATACGATTAAAATCAAAATGTTGTCTGTGCGTGCGCAAGTAAACAAACAAGAACGAACACGAAGAATGAATCAAATTATATCATTTGGGAATTATTCTAAACCGACAAGCTATGACCCTACCGACAACATTAGTTTAGAATACTTAGACTATCATAAATGTAAATCTATGAATATATGTGGAAAAAACGGGAGTGTGGGGGCAGAGCCAACAGTAGCCGCCTCTCCTCTGCACTATTCTCCAGTTGAAGTATATGCCAACACATATTGTATAACAACGCCCCCGTCGACAAATATACCATATGAGTTTATTCAAAAGGTCGACAAAACCGACCAAGAAAACCTTCCGCAACAACAATATGCGATGACCCTGAATCTCTTTGACCCCACGAAGGAATCGCCGCCAAACACGTTTATGCATAACCTGCAAAACCGTATCAAAACATACTATAAATCATCCTTCTACATTTCGCCGTAAGAATGAGTCTCTTTGTTCAGACGAAACAGTTTCATCATCTGAAGTACAATATAATTAATGATATACTCGGTATTTCCGTCCTGTAAGTGCATTATATTTTCTATATTTGATAAAAATGATGGAACAATACATTCCGGTCGTTTTCGAATAATAAAGTTGAGATAATTCTTGATGATATTTTTGCGTTCAATATTATATGTACGACTAATCGTGTTGATATATGATATAATCTCCGACTTTGTCGTAACGTGTGACTTTACCATATCAAGTAGTCGAATCCATATATCATCCTTTACAATATTGCAATTCTGTATAATGTCTTGATTTGTTTGCATGTAATTAATCATACTTCGAATATCGGAGTTAAATTGACGCTGGATGGACACGAGAGTATCGTCAGTAAGCATGAGACGTTCACTGTCGTTAATCCTACGCAGAAATGAAATAATATCAGCCTCCGGTAACTGATTAAACCGCATTCTCACAAACTCAGACTGAAGAGATTCATCGATCCTACTAACGTAATTGCAAATTAGACAAAATCGTACGTTGTTGTTATTGTAACTATTTAATAGGTATCGAAGCGCTGTTTGGGCATTCTTTGTCATGTAATCAACTTCGTCCAATATAACAAACTTGATACCATCGCCGAATAATGATTTCGAACTTACAAAACTATTAATCTGGTTTCGAATAATATCAATACCGCGGTCATCGGATGCATTCAAATGTATCATGAGTCCTTTGTTTTTTAGTTTGAACTTCTCTTGATATGCATTTACTAAGTTAATGATTGTTGTTGTTTTTCCTGTACCAGGTGGACCATACAGTAATAAGTTGGGGAAGTAGTTCATTTCAAGGATGTTATTCAATATAACCTTGTTAAGTGGGTCAAGCACAATATCCTCAAAGTTAGATGGCCTGTATTTTTCAACCCATGGTGTCGTGTGACATATCGTGTTTACACATTCATCGTCTAGAGGTTGAGGTTGAGGTACAATATCTCTTGTTCCACCCACATCTTTTTCTACATCACTTACGGGTGCGTTTCCCGAAACCTTACTAAAAAAAGATACAGTAGGTTGAGTAGTGGTTGGTTTAACAATCTCATCTAGTTTTATGATATTTGTATTTGCTGGATACTCGAATGTAACACCTTCTTTATATAAAAATGTGGGCGTCGATGTCACCTTTACCTTTACATTACGTCTAGGGGCCACTGTAAATGTTGGTAGCGACTGTATGAATGACTCCTCTACAGAGACAGGCCACGCCCCCGCCCCCGGCACCACGTTTGCTATATCATTTGCGACTATTTTTGATTTCGTAACTCTTTTTTTCACTGGTTGAACCAACGCGTCGGTCATTTCAACCGCTTTTTTACTTGGTCGCGCCATTTAAACAATACAATATGTGTTATACAACATAATAACGAATCTTTATATTAGTGTTATTCGTTCTTTATTTTGTTTATTCACAGATGTAAAATCGATTTAGAATGTATCAAACAACATAATATATACCTTTTTAATTACTAATCCTTTTTCCACTTTGCGATCACATAAATGAAAAAGGTATTCAAAATAATTCGTAAACCGAAAGATAGTGGGGTAATCGAACCGGCTTCAAATGAGACCGCCACATCCAGCACTCCTTCTACCCATCTACGTATGGTAGATTTATTCGCAGGTACTGGTGCATTTACACACGCGTTTGAATCTACCGGAAAAGTGAAATGTGTATTTGCAAATGATATGGTTGATTGGTCGAAAACAATTTATGATGCCAATTTTGACCATAAGTTAACACTCGGAGACTTACTCGAAATTAAAGAAGAAGATATACCAGCGCATGATATATTGACCGGCGGATTCCCGTGTCAGCCATTCAGTATTGCTGGAAAACAAGAAGGGTTTCAAGATGAGAGATCAAATGTATTCTGGAAGATTCTGAAGATAATCGACTTCCATAAACCGCGTCTTGTCGTACTTGAAAATGTGAAAAACTTGGTATCACATGATGACAAGGCGACATTCACAATAATAAAGACCAACTTGGAGAGTAAAGGATATAATATTCAATACAAGGTGTTAAACACCGCAACGATCACCGGAGTACCACAACACCGCGAGAGAATATACATCGTATGTATTCGAAATGATCAATGTACTGGTCGAGATGGCCAATTTTCTACATTCTCATTAGACTTTCCTACTATACCAAAGGCAAGCATATCTTCTATGTTAGAAAAAAACCCAGTATCCCATAAATATTATTATACTGAAAAGTCGGCAACATGGGGTCTTGTTTCAAAAGGCGTTGTAAATAAAGACACCGTCTATCAATACAGAAGAGTATATGTTCGAGAGAATAAAAGTAATGAATGCCCGACTTTAACGGCAAATATGGGTGGAGGTGGACATAATGTTCCTCTCATCATTGATAATATTGATGGAGGCATTCGTAAACTAACCCCGAGAGAATGCTTCAACTTTCAAGGTTTTCCGGAGTCGTATGTATTGCCGTCGTCTATTTCAGATACGAACCTTTATAGACTGGCCGGAAACGCAGTATCTCTTCCTGTTGTATCTCTCATTGCAAGTCGACTGATAAAATGTATATTTTCAAGTGAATGAACACATTTCTGAAGTCATTCATCAAATATAGGTAAACCAAAAAATTGATGCGTTATTACCATAAAATCATTATATACATGTAAATAAGATATACATTCATATCATTAATATCAAGAACATTCATGTCATCTCATCATCTTCATCCTTCAAATAAATCATCCCATCGAACGGATGGATATTTAGAGTTAATTATCGGTCCGATGTTTTCAGGAAAGACATCGAAACTATTAGAAATATATAAACAATGTATGTTTTGTAATATACCAGTTGCGGTGATTAATTTCGAAGGCGACAACCGATATTCAGAAACCATGCTCTCAACACATGATAAACAAATGATTCCATGTATAAAAGGAACAACTCTTCAATCGATCCTTGATAACAACAGAGAGGTGATTGAAACCGCGGATGTTATATTAATAAATGAAGGTCAATTCTTCCATGATCTTGAATTGGTAAAGTGTCTGGTAGATGATGAAAAGAAGTGTGTTTATGTTTGTGGACTAGACGGAGACTTTGAGAGAAAACAAATGGGATCTTTGTTGCAGCTAATTCCATATTGCAATGAAGTATATAAACTGAAGTCTCTTTGCAGTAAATGCCGCGATGGAACACTTGGTATATTCAGTCATCGTTTAACAAATGAGAAGGATCAGGTTGTAATTGGTTCGGATAATTATGTACCGCTATGTCGAAAGTGTTATAATGAAGAGAAGCGTCTAAAAAAAGAATAGTATGTGGTATCACGGATATAGAGATGTAGATCATCATTTAACAAACATATCGTTGTGTTCCACTATAAATATACAGAAACTACTTAAACTTTCATACATCAATAAATGTACCAATAAAGGAATCAGAATATTCTGAAAGTCGCCACCAATCACTTTTTTTATATAAAATGAAAGTAACTGTTAATGCAAAAGAGACACAGCCTGCTCCTCTTCCTCATAGTAAAAAGATGCTTCAAGAACCTGGATACGTACCTCCTACCTTTCCATCGATGAATGTAGTAAATGAATTACTGAAGAAGGATGATGAACCACTTCATCCGATTGATGATTCAACTATCGAACCGGTTGTTCATTTTACATCTCCAGATGGGGCCGAAATACATATACCTGTGCAAACCGAAGATACTCAACATAATTCATCAGTTACCGATGCGATGGGGGCTATGACAGCATCTACAAATAGTGTCGCCAAGTCTAAATCGAAAGGAAAGGCAAAGAATGGGTCTAATATAAATACGGGGGCTTCATTAGGTGTTCCAACATTATCAAGTACTCCAGCGAGTGTATTGACCCCAATTAAAATGGAGACCATTTATGTTGATCCCACATTAGTTGATGTAAATCAAAAAGGGGTGTCTGCATCAGGCGTTGTGGCTTCATCCGGTGTTTCAACCGGTGTGTATAAGAAGCGCGGACGTAAGCCAAAAGGCGGCAAAATCATTCCGATGAGTTCAAGTGGAGATGCAAATGATAGAGAAATACCAAACATTATTCTCCATCTTCGGTGTTTTTTATCGGACTTGAAACATGGTAACTCAATTTCTTCATTTGAGTATGTTCCGAATATTGAAGATGTTGTTTCATACAACTCTAGCGATGTGACTGGATCTGAACTAAAAGACATTTATGCATCAAATACAAGTGGTTCAATAACTGGCGGTTCTGATAATGATAGAGACCGGGTGGCACCTATTAACTGCCATACAACTCTTTTACGTGCGTCGTTATCAGTTACAGAACATGCGGCATCGGTATCAAATACGCGTATGTCTTCTTCTATTCAAGACGATGCAGTTCCAGTTGATAATAGTCGATGTATGACATCTGATATAGATGAAGTTATACCGGCGATCTCAATGTCTAATTCATCTGAGTTTACAGTATATTCAAGTAGCATGCTTGCTCCTACAAATATGATAGTAGGACATCATACATCAGGATGTAGTGGTGGTGGTAATGGATTGCAACAACCATCAAGCCACCATTCGCATTCGCAGAATGTCCCTGAAGATGTTACACAAAAAGAAATATGGAAGAAGATTAATCAGTTGAAGTTAACATTTCATAAAAGCGACATGCTACATACAAAGGGTACGGGACGTTCAGCGTGTTTCTGGGATACGCATGATTTCGATACACCAACTATATATATTCCAATGAACATTGCAAATAATACATATCAGGTTTATGGTTGTTTTTGTTCACCGGAGTGTGCTGTTGCGTATTTAATGAATGAAAATATCGACACCTCGACAAAGTTCGAGCGATATCATCTGATTAACTTACTATATGGTAAAATCTGTAATTACAAGAAGAGTATTAAACCGGCACCAAATCCCTATTACTTACTTAACAAATATTATGGCAACTTATCAATTCAAGAGTATCGAAAGTTATTTAAAAGTGAGCAGATGATATACGTTGTAAATAAACCATTGACACACATACTACCGGAATTATATGAAGATAATAATGACTTTCTGATTAATAGTAAGGTAATTCCTACAAATAATCTAAAAATGAAGAAAAAATATAAATCGTCGATTCTAGCTACGACGAAAGAGTAAGAGTTAGTTAGTCGACATCATCTAGACGTTCAGTTGATTGTTGTTGCTGTTGCTGTTGTTGTAATGCAGCCGCCTCCTTCATCGCCTTTACTTTATCGGCTTGTTGTTGATAAAGTTTTGCCATTTCTTGTCTCTTTCGATAAGAGTTCGATGCACTATCCATCAGTTTTCGAATCTCTCCATAAACAACCTGGTGCTTTGATCGAGGGGCATCATTCAAATCCTTTTTATCAGAAACATTGCCTTGTTCGTCTTTTCCTTTTGTCATAAACTCGCGGACTACCTTAATAACGTTATAATTTGAATCTTCTAAACATATTTTTGCCTCATCAAATGTATATGTTGTTTGGGACATAACTACCCGTACAAGTTCATTCTTTTGTTCTTCGCTCATTTTGTACAATTCGCAGTGCGTTATATTATTCCTTATAACACATTTATATATTAAGAAAATTGAAATAAACGAATTGAAACATGTTATTATAGCATCTAGTAACCGATTCATACTAACGCAATGAACTCTGCATCAGCATCAGCATCCGCATCAGCATCATCTTATTCAGGACAGCAACAGCAACAACAGCAACAACAGCAAAGAGACGATTCTGGGTTTTCATTCGACGTGACTCCGATTGTTGAAGATGTCAAGGCATCAATTATTAAACATACAACAACCATGTTAAATCAGTTTTTCGACGAATACAGAATATATAAACAAACCCATACTTCCGTATTGAATATTCCACTTATAAGCCAGTTAATTGAGAGAACATTATATTTGGAAAAACAGCAAGAAAAACAAGAACAAGACATAAAGGTTGAAGCGATGCAGTCACAGATGGCAGTCGATAATACAACAAGTAACTGTGTTGAAATATCAAGTGAACCATTGTGTTCTTCTTCTAAAGTGAATGATAATGATTCTTCCAGTCAGTCTCCTGTAATCGAAGAGCTTCATAAAAAATGTCAAGCGGCTGAATCTGAAAATGAACAACTTTCAAAGACAATTGAAGCGCGTAGTCATGAAATCACAATGAAAAATGAACAAATTAATCGACTTCATAGCCAAATTAACTCATTAGAGTCTCGTTTATCAGAGTTAAGCACCGAGTTACAAGTTACTAAGAAACGATATGAAGCAATGGAAGCGTCATATGTTTCAAAATGTAGTGCAGAGGTTCATTCAGATGAAGAAGAAGAAGTGAAGCTTGAAATTAAAGAGAATGTGCGCGACCCTGAATCTGAAGCGGAGGAAGAAGAAGAAGAACAACAACAACAACAACAAGAAGATGATGATGATGAAGAAGAACAAGAGGAAGAAGAGGAAGAAGAGGAAGAGGAAGAAGAAGAAGAGCAACAACAACAAGAAGAAGAGGAAGAAGAAGAGCAACAAGAAGAAGAGCAAGAAGAAGAAGAGCAACAACAAGAAGAAGAGCAACAACAAGAGGAAGAGGAAGAGGAAGAGGTAAGTGAAGTAACAATCAATGGAAAAACATATTTCACTACGAATGAGAAGAATGGAATAATCTATGAGTGTGTAGACGATGAAGTTGGTGATGAGGTTGGGGTGTTTAAGAATGGTGTTGCAACGTTCCATAAAAAAGAGGTAGAACAAGTAGTCCCTTCAAGTGAATCTGAGGAAGAGGAAGAGGAAGAGGAAGAGGTGTTCGACATCAAAATCAACGGAAAGACATATTTCACTACGAATGAGAAGAATGGTATTATCTATTCCTGTGTTGATGACGAAGTAGGTGATGAGGTTGGTGTCTTTAAGAATGGTGTTGCAACGTTTCATAAGAAGAAGTAAACATCTACAATACACCATTGAAGAGCTGACACATACAGAGTACAGTTTTAAAGATTAGCGAGTTACAGCAACGTACAATAGTCATATAACTAATTACGCGTACGTTTTATTTTTTTTACACTAACTTTCCGTGTCTTACGACCATATGTACAGTATTGCCGTTGAGAAAACCCTTTTGGATGGTCACAATCAATGCTTCGTTTATACTTCGCCGACCACTTACGATGTTTTTTAGTAGCCATAATCTAATATAGTATATATATAGTATATAGTATATTATTTATTTTCAAACATGGCAGTAGAAGGGTTGTGCGCACCTGCTCTACTGTATTTAGGTTTTTCACTTGTTCAAATCACAATTGATTTATTTCGTGGAGATTATTCAACGTCATTCTTTAAATTCTTGGTTATGATACTCTTTACTGTTATTTTGAATATGTTATGTATTCGTGGTCTAACAATCATATCATGGTTTATTGTATTTATTCCTTTTATTATGATGACATATATTTCATCTATCTTATTTATGATGTTTGGTGTAAACCCAGATAAGAAGGCCATTTATATTCAACCGAAAGAGGATGGAAGTCAACAGCAGCAGCAACAACAAAAGCAGCAGCCACAGCAACAACAACAACAACAGCAAAAACCACCGCGCTTAAATAACGAGCCTCGTCCTAACCCAGGATACCGGTCATACTAATAATTGTATCCCATATACAATACACATGTCAATGGTTCGTCAATAGTAAATATATTATGCAAATGATATAAAATATACAATGATTATATTATATCATCTAATCTATAGCACAAACTCGATCATATGCGTATAGGAGTGGTATTCTCTCGTCCGGAACCAACCCCTCTTTATATTGACTATATTCGCGATAAAACCCCATATACTATTTTTGACGACTCACCAATAAATCAATATCAACCTATTGGAATGAAGACAACGACAACAACAAGAAACCCTATATCTGATGTAGACGAAGCTACATTATATCTTATGGCATGGTTTTATTACACAATGGCGGTATACTTCTTCGGACTTATTTATGCAGCGTTCGAGTGTAACCAGTTCGGAAACGTATATACATGGGTTAAGCGTGTTTCTACTGAAACACCTATTTTAGGACCAATCATTCGGACCCTACGATCAGGAGTATATGAAGAGTTAGTTCATATGTTAGAACCAAACATAAAAAGCACATATTTGGTGGTAAAAGATGGTGAAATAATTTACCAGACAACATCTTCATACCAATGCATTCAAACTACTCCTGAAAACTGTAAAAAGGTCGACAGAGCAAAGTATGAATTATGTAAATGGATCGAGTTAAAACGAAAAGAAGAAGAAGAATCAGAATCGACTGAATCAACTACTGTACAACCATATGACTTCATAATTCATCGAAATACATTTACAAGGGCATGTCGTATTTACCGGGACAACACTTTCTCTATTCAAACGCCGACATATATTTATGAATACACTCATTGCAAATCAGAGGGGGATTATGCGTTATTTATTTCGAAAGAAGGAGATAATGACGTGGAGCCAATTTTCATCAATTTTCCGGATGACTTTTTTGTTGTAGGAAATATTATTTTAGATGATATGTTTCTGAAGTGGTACTTGAAGTCACATTATTCAATTGACTTTTCATCTACCCTTGAGTCGGGTGATTATTTAGTGAAAGTAATGGTAGAGGAATTGGATGTATGTGAAGAGCAAGAGCAAGAGCAAGAGCAAGAAAGCGACTCGGATGAATCAAATGAAGACGGTCGTGTTCTTTGTACATTAAGAAAGGGACAAGGAATTGAGCTTCTTAGTAATAATTTATTTATGATTGTAAGTGATCGTATGGAAAGTGATAGTGACGATGCAAGTGACGATGCAAGTGACGACGCCAGTAACCACGATAATGACAACAAAGAGACAGTAGATGATGGTCTAGACTGCGATGAAATCGAAGACATAAACAATGAAAATGTAAAGTGTGAAACACCTCTTCATAAAGTATCTAGTCAGTTAAGTGTTGATCATATGGAAGACGACATTGTAAAGGTGGAAAGTGTGAATGACACATCAAAGACAGCTAATGCAACGGTTGTTCCTACCACCGGAACATGTACCGCGATGTAACTAAAAGTATTACTGTAAACAATATAAATAATTTTGAATATCTATAGTATAGGATGTGTGACACCCAACCCATCATGGCATCGAAACCTGTTACTTTACAGCAAGTAGCACCTAATCATCTTCCACTTTCTACTACTGCCTCGCATACGCATTCACAATCATCTGGATCTGGATGTGGGTCGGCTGCTACAGTAGCATCTGCAAAAACGAGTGAACACACACCACCAAAACAGCAGAGTAATAGTCAGGTAACTGTATCTCAGTTACGACCATTATCAGACAAGTGGATATTATGGGCGCATTTGCCTCATGATACTGATTGGAGTGAACATAGTTATAAGAATATATATGGGTTTTCAACTGTCGAAGAGGCAATCACAATTACAGAGATGCTTCCTGCAAAGTTGATTATCAACTGTATGTTGTTTATAATGCGTACAGGGATTATGCCAATATGGGAGCATCCTCGAAACAGAAGTGGAGGATGTTTTTCATACAAAGTTGCAAACAAGGATGTTCATCAGGCCTGGAAGCAACTCACGTATGTACTCGTCGGCGATACAATTTCAAGTAATGTGAACTTTTTACCTGTGGTAAATGGAATAACAATTTCGCCTAAAAAAAACTTCTGTATTATTAAAGTGTGGATGGCGACATGCACATTTCAAAATGCGTCTATTATTCGCGAATTGGAAGGTATTACTCCTCACGGTTGTTTATTCAAAAAACACACCCCCGAGTATTAACCCGACTGAATACTATATTAGAAAATCATAGCAAAAATACAAAATACAATATACAATATACAAAATAAAATCAATAATGTATCATTTACTCTATTTATCATGTAGTATACGATATGTATAATATTCAATCAACTTCTTCACAAAATGTTAAATTGCACGGAATTGCGTTCTTCAAAATAAGATCCACTTTATCATCAAATAATCTCTCGACTTGTTCTTTGCTTTTTGCAATTAGCATTGTATGATATATTGTTTCCACATTCGTGGAAGTATTTGTTTCCTGTGACCGCAGTACGTGTGTTTCCTTTGTTTCGACATATGGATCGACCATAATATAGTCGCCGTGTTTAATTTTTAGAAGATCTTGTGTGGTTATATTTACACCACGACGTTTAAACTTATTCATTAAGTCAAGACGACTCGTATATGTGATTTCTGATGGATGGTCATTGAATCGAGAGTTTAGTTCGATATAATAAACTTTGAATACTTTTTTACTGATAGATGTGAATGCAGATGTAGTTACCTGTCTTGTCGGATATGATATTGTAGATGAAATGGGGGGAGACGGTATGATTGATGGTTGTTCCATTACAAAACGATGTTACAAAACGATGTTACAATTTGATTCTTGGTACTCTCTTGTTACTATAGTAATCTATAATATTTTGATATATCAATTTTACGTCATAAAACATTATATTTTTTTAATATAGTTGAAATATAACTCCAATAAAAAAACAACAACCAAATATGTCCTCTAAGAAGCATAAAAAATATCGATCACGTTCACGAAAGAATACCGTAACAAAAAAAATACGAATGTCTTCTCCTATTACCACCGGAAACACCACTCGAAAAGAAATAATAAAGGGTATAAAAAATATCACGCGTTCAGAAATGATGGAAGACTACCAACGCCTTGTCTCGGAATCATGCGACAAGTCAATTAACCATGTTCGCAAAGTAGGAAATGACGTAATGGATTATTATTTCTTCAAGCATCGCATAAACACAAAGTCAAAACGTGGAAACACATATTTTGACTGGATTAAAACTCCGTGGCACATGAACGAACCAGAGTACCGTATGTATAAGTTCAATTTAGCACAAGGGAAAACACCGGAAAAGGCGAGATACGGTGTTTTTCGTCTATATTATGGCGCAATCAATGGATTTAAACCTCTCATCGCAAAGTGGCTGTTCTGTAAGTATAATCCTACAACAATTCTCGACTTCACTGCTGGATGGGGTGGTCGATGTATTGCGGCCATGTCTCTCGGTAAAAAGTATATTGGATTCGACACAAATACCGACTTGCAATCAGCATACGGTCACCTAATACGCGATGTAAATCCTGATATAAAACCCCAAATCTATTTTAAAGACAGCGCGACAGTTGACTTTTCAAAGTACACATATGATATGGTATTTACCTCTCCTCCATACTTTAAGACGCAACGACCAACTGAAGGATATGCACATATGCCGGAATATACAGACCGAGATGACTTTAATGCGCGGTTTCTGTTTCCAGTGATAGAGAGAACATATGCTAACCTATCTACTGGAGGTATATACGCTCTTAACATACCCGTAGATATGTATGAAGATATTAAGGGCGCAAAGATTATCCCTTCTAAACTATATGCAAAGCATCCAATGTATGTACAACCTCGGTTTGCTCGCGGAAATCCTCTTGATGTCGCATCAAATCAAGAGGATGCAGTTGAAAATATTTATAAGGAATATATTTATGTCTGGAAGAAGGTGTAGCTATCATAATCAACATCAACATCATGAAATACGTCAATTTTGTGATAATGTTCCAACAACTGTTTCATTGTAATACCCTTCTAAACAAAGTCGGTCATTCACAGTATATGTTCCATTACTGTTCTGTGTAATTGAACCGGATGTTTGGGTCGCACTTATTCCATCAAGCGTAACACTTTCTCCAGCATTCATCTGGTTGATATCAGAAACGGTAAATGCAAATGGAAGTGTCATTTGTTTTCCACCAATGGTTCCTGAAAAATAGTAGGCCATATTAGTATTCGATATTTAGTACGTATATGGTATATGTAAACACTTTATTTTACATATAACATACAACATATAACATATAACATATAACAACAACACTTACGAAGATGGCAACGGTGCCAAGCACAACTTCACAGCACCAAGCGATGCGACATAATACTTCACCACAAGTGGCAAGTCATTCTCTAAATACATCTCAATCTGACTGCATAAGTTGGTACACTTAATAAAATATCCCAGATTCTTTAGTGAAAACTCCCCCTGAATGACTTTACTCGCGTCCTGTTTATGAATAAACTCCATACTACCATCCGATTCAACCCTCCTCACCTCCGCCGTCGCAAACTGCCCCGAACAACGAAAAATAAGCTCATTTCCAACCGATTTAATCTCCAGCTTCTCTGATATACATGAGAGATCACGGATAATCTTCTGAAAGTCAGCAGAAGGCAGGTTAATAACACTTGAAAATGTCACCTCTGGCTCGACCAACTCATCCGGGTCTGGCTCAATTAACCTCAACTTCTGTGTTTTACACTGTTTAATATCTCCATTCTCGAACTTCAACCCAAGATACGAAACAATACCATCATTATAATCCTTATTTTCAATATACATTGTCAACATATCATCGTTATCAATCGAATTGATTAACTTGAATAAATGAAACATATTCACTCCAATGATAATTTTATCCTTATGACATTCATATAACTCAAACTTACTTGCCTCTAGAAACAGATGTGCCAACATGGTATGTGACTTATCCATATTGATAATTCTAATACCATCTTTCTGAAAAGTGATATTTGTCTCGAACAACAAGTCCTTCAATGCACTCATAAGTGTTCTTACAGGCGCAATCTGAACAGTCTTTATTGTTAACACATTATCTGATGTTGCGTTTGAAAAGCTCATTTCAACGAAAAGTGCGTATAATTATATTTACATTTAAGGAATCTTTATATTGTTTCTATTTTCTTACATTTAGACTGTAGAATAATGATTCTTCGCTGGATAGAAAAGAGAAGAGAGAAGAGAGAAGGATATAACGTTGATACGAATTATGTATGATCTCGTTTTTACATAGTAGTTTGTTGTATAAATATTCGCTGGTATATATAACTAGAAGAAGTACATCTGATATGACAAAAACAAAAAAGGTATTGAAGTCACATCACAATGTATCTCAACGCAAGAATGGCAAGTCGTCTCGTAAAAATAAAACCGAGAGAACTTCAAAAACTGCTGCATTGTCTGAAATAAAACATAAAGATGGGTGGGTTCGAATCAAAGTAGAAGGCGAACCGTACGACCGTGGAATGAAACATGGCACATTATTATCTTCAATGTTTCCACGAATGTTTGAGGTACTTGGATTTGGATTACAAAAAGACTACGGTCATGATATTGACTTCTTTCTCTCAGTATGCAATGACATATATAAACCGATTATTCATCGGAACTATCCTGAGTTTTTAGAAGAAATGAGAGGTATTGCTGATGGTGCTGGAGTATCACTGAATCATATTATATTAGTAAACATATTCTATGGTCTGGATGTATTCTACCCGCATCTGAAGGAGATTATAAATAGCCGAACTACATCTCTCTCGTCATCAATAAAACAAAAGTACAAGAGGTTACTCAAAGAAGACAATCATGAGAATGACGGCGATAGTAAACCCCATAATTCCGACAGTCATAGTAAAAAGGAAGTAAACGATCGTTGTTCTCTCATTATGGCAGTCGGTTCTGAGTGGACAAGTGATGGCAAAATATTATATGCACATAACACCATGTCATCATTTTTACCTGGCCAATTTTACAATGTTATTATTGATGTTACACCTCCTCTCGGTAAAGGAAACCGTATGATATACCAAGGTCTTCCTGGTGCAATATTCGCCGCTGACTTTTTCATAAATAGTGCCGGATTTATTGGTGGCAATACTACGATCGCCAACTTCACATCATTTGAACATCATGATCCGATTGGTCTACGTATACGTCAATGTATGCAGTATGCTACATCTCTCGAAGAGTATGATACGATCTTACGAACTCGAAACTCCGGTGATTACGCATCATCATGGATGTTTGGTGATACAGTAAATAATCGAATTATGAGAATCGAACTGGGCGTAAAATATATCAATACGGAGTACAAGGATAATGGATACTTCGTCGGGTTTAATAGTACATACGACGAGAGAATACGCAAAAACGAGTGTGGAAATCACAAGAACGGCGACTTTGACAACATAAAAACATCGATTGGAAATCGAAGACGTCGTCTTGAAGAACTAATGGAGAAGTATAAGGGTTCTCTCGACCGAGAGATTGCAAAGAAAATAATAACAGACCACTACGACATATATGGAAAGAAAACGCGACCAAACCATCGAACTATATGCAAACATGCATTTGTAGATGGAAAGGCCCCGCGTCCATACCAACCATCCGGTTCCTACGATGCAAAAGTGGCGGATACAACGATGGTACAGCATATGGAGTTTCTGGGTAGATGGGGTATTCCATGTGGTGCAACATTTGATGCAGCCTCATTCTCTCGAAAACATAAACAATGGAGAGAATGGGGAAATCATATACGTGGATTAAATACCACACGACCATGGTCGATTATTCGCTAGACGCGACCCGGATAACCTATGTAACAGAAATGGGGGGCGGTGGCGGTATGTAGTCATCATATTCTTTTATTGATTAGTAATGGAAAGTCGCTAGTTGATATATGAAAAGGCGTATATGTTGCGCGACTTGCATCTGCGTTTATCTTTGATTGCCTACCTTGGGCCATATCGAATAATATCTCTTCTCCATCACGAGAGGTATGCTTCTTATATATTTCTTTTATTCTCTCGCGTTTTCCTTCATTTATGATTGAATCTCTCGGTTTATTAATATCAATTGCGTTCGACCTTGCGGTCTGATCAAACACTGTTGATATTAGATCGATGTGTTCAACAAGGTCGGACTCAAAGACAGTTCGTTCACTCTTTTGAGAGATTCCATGTAAAATAAATATCGTGTTCACAACAAATGTTTTATATATTGCGTCGTGTTCTGGATGTTCACTGAAAAATAACCCGTGTTGGAGTTTATCTTCGAACATTTCATATATTTCTGATAGATTCTCTCGGTGCATCTTTACAAACGCAACAATCGCCTTTAATAGTTCGACGGTTTCAATATGTGAAAGACGATGATCAAGTCCCCATTTTGATTTCATGTCGTCGAATATTTGTGTTTCAACCGAGAGGTTACTACTTGATTGAGGAGGAGACTTAGAACGGGAACGGGAACGGGAACGCGTCGCTGTCCCTCCTGTCATACGTTTATTACCTGTTTTTCGCGTTTTTCTTCTTACATTGTGACTCGTTTTGCGATGATGGCTCGTTTTTCCTTTCATACTATATGTAAATCACTGATACGCAGCTATTATATATACCCTGCTATTATATATACAATGAATAAATAATAAATACATCACCACATTATAATAACAATGGATCCTCGACTAGAAGATATAATTGAAAATATAAAGGGTATTTGGAATACTCACGAGAGTGTACGAAATGACCATATTCTTGATAAACTGTATAATCACATCAAACACCAACTCCCAACGATTATTAAAACATATCATGATGCACACCAAATGAGAGAAGAACGCAAAAAGTCGTTGGAAACGATGTCCGACGAGTACACAGAAACGTTTTTAAACAAGAATAAATATTATTATAATCACGCAATCGAATTATTCTTTCAATATGATAATATCAAATACAGTATCATAAACGAAGATGACATACACCACAAGATTCTCTCGGACATAACACAGAACTATGAACAACTTATTGCATGGAAATATAAAATAAAAAACATCATAGTGAAACGCATTAAGGAGAGGGACCTTCTTAAATCTATTCCTGAGTCAAAAACAATCCAAAACGTGATTAATGTGTTAATTCATGTTATATTCCAGTCACGTGACCATGCAAAATATTTTCTAACAATTATTGGAGACATCATTTTAAAAAAGAATACGAACATATATTTAATCAATCCGAAGGCTAAGAGTTTTATAAAGAGTATTAGTCAGGAAGGATGTGCATTATTTGGCGTATCAAATATAATGACAACGTTTAAGTTGAAGTATTATGATCATGCATATGACGACTGCCGTCTTATTGACTTCTTAGACTCGGTTTCTACGTTTGACACGAGCATTATTCAACGATTCAAAGAAGTTGTTATAGACTTCTTTTGTGTGGCGGCGCATTACTCGCAGCGATTTCTCTCGGCAGATGACTTCTTACGAAGACATTGTAAAGTACCTGGCCTTAAGAGTCATGCGTTGTTTTTGAAAAATAATACAGAGATGCATATTATTGAGACATTCTTGAATTATGCAACAGAACCTACACCGTCTTCAAATAACTGTTTTATTTCTTGGAAGAACATGTTGTACTTGTGGAAAGTGTATATTGATGAACACCGATTACCAAATGTGTTTTTTAATAATGCGTTAAAAATGGCACTTATTACATATTGTGAAAAACATGGTGGCAACGCTATAATAGATGACGCGGGTGCTGGTGCCGGTGCAGGATCACCAGTATTATCACCAGTTACAATGTCACCAACAACACCCCATTCTGAATTAAAAGGAATCAAATATAGTGGCCAACATAATGATGTGTTTTTAAATATTACAAGCAAATATTTACCAATTGTGAACAAGTTTATTAGTTTTTGGTCAGAGTTACTTTTTGTAAGTGATGAAGAAATAGAGCTTGAGATTGATGAACTGTCTACCATTTTCAATAATTATTTATGCTTCCCGAATCAACAGACATTAACACAGGGTACACAAGGACAGCAGTGTAGTGATCATGCAATTCTTGGGCTTGTTCGGCACTACTATCCAGACATATCAATCGAAGATGACAAGTATTTGATTAATGTCGGATGCAAGTTATGGGATAAAAAGAATCATTTGCTCGGATACTTGGATAAATATAGAATAACGACTGACTCTAGCCAACAAAAAACCCCGCTTCCATTGTATAATGCATATGAAGAATACTGTAGTGAAATGTATACTAACTCAGCAAATGCAGTTAGTAAACGATACTTTGAGAAGTTTTTTAATCAGAACTATCCTGCATATGTAAATAAGGACGGATTTATTAGTGTCGATTGGTGGGTGTAAAAAATGAGGACGTGTATATGCCTCGTGCATACCGGGGGTGGGGCGGTGATGCATGAATTGATTTATTGTATTTTTCATATTATTAGTTTGTTGGTATACCATGTAATAATCTCACTCGCAATGAGTATTTTTATCAATTAGCTTTTCTACAAAGTAGGAATTGTCTTGTTGAACCCATGTAACCTGTTTATCTCGAGGAATTATCTCTCCACTCCACATGTTTGTTTGGGTATTGTGTCTATACCACATGAGAGATCGTGGAACTACTAGGTATGTTCCATTTACTTCCACGTAATGTCTATCTTCTTTATCTCTAGGCTTCATCTCCTTGTTCATGTTCAACAATATACTAATTGTTATGTAATATATAGTTCAATTTTTTATAAGTAAATATTCCCATCTATATATAAGAGTATTTACTTATATTCAATTCCATGTCGGGAGAAGAAGAAGAAGATTATAATCCATCATCAAATGTAGCAAACGAAGATGAAGATCAACCGCCACAAGATGAAGAACAATCTACAGAGAAAGATTCGAATGAACAATCGAACGAACAATCGAACGAAGATGACAGCAATACATCATCCACCTCCGAGAAAAAGGAACTCACTGGAGTCGAGGCATGGAAACAATTCGGCGAAAAGATTTTAACACTCTTTGTTGAAACACTTATTATATCTATTTTATCAGTGAATGTGCTTTTTTTCGTAGATCCGATGAGTATTAGACAAAACGGTGTATTTATCAAACACTTGTTTCCATTTGATGTACATGAATGGCCATACTGTTACAGTGAAGAGTTCGTTGAATGTAACTCCTCTTGCTCTAAAAGCACAAATAGGTTCGGAGGTCTTTTACAAAATGTAGACCCAGAAGACACGTTTAAGAAAGCATTTTATACTGGAATGGAAGAAATCGATTCATGGATATTTAAACTCGCATGTGTTGATCGTGCAAAAGTAGAAGAAGTGAAAAAGTCGATTGAGACGACAGAAGATATTCGTACATTTGTAAATCTCGGCAATTTCGACCTTCTCAAGGTGAGATTCAAAGAGTGGATTAATAATAACTATGTGCTTACATTCAGCCTTACTCGATTTTTCACGTTCAAGTTTCTAGGGTTGTATACCAAACTGTTTCAAAAAATCCCCGTCGACTTGGTTAATTACCTATCGCCACTTATGTTTCTTACCGCACCATTTGTTGTGTTCTTGATGATTCTCTATTTTTCGATGGGAGGTACAGCATTGGTTAGTTTTGTTTGTATGATTCTTAACAAAAATGAGAAAGAAGATAAGAAGTTTCAATCTCTCGGTGGAATTATATGGACGATTATTACGATGGCGCTTGGATTTGGAGCAATCATACCAGTAATCCCATGGGTGGTTCAGTTGATTCAATATATCGGTACATTCGTGATTTATCCTCTCTTGCATGGAGATAACTACCGTAACTTGTACTATAAATATGTGCCGATCATATTCTTCGTATTTAATATTGGTCTACTTGTACACGCGTTTAATACATTGGAGATAGAGATTGCCGCTACATTCTGTGGCGTATTATTCTTGTTTTATTTTATTACATATCGTACTGGTATTCTGAATGCATGGGATGCGATTAACTCGAAGGTATTCAAGGGAAAGGCATAATGACATGATAGATCTCTCTCGGGATGTATTGTTTTACAGGTAGATAGATATAATAACCAATATAAACATGTGTTGTATATTGAATATAATTACAGCGACGGCGAAAGCAACAGCAACAGCGACATGGGTATTTGTTATGGAGAGGTTGTTATAGGAGTAAAGTGTGGATATTTCGATGAAGGCGCAAATGATGACGTTGATACATTTCAACTACTATTTGATAGAAAGTTTAGTGAGTACACATACGTAGATAAAGAGACCATTACAGAGTTATTTTCAGTATTACATCCAGGAAACTTATGGTTTTATAGATTTTATCTCCTGAAAACAAAGTATGTATCGTTGGATGAAATCGACAATAACAATAACAACAATAACAATGCTGAATGGTGCGAGGTTTCACTCAACGAGTTTAAGAGATTCATATTTTCAAATACATCTCGGTAATCACCCCGAAAGTACTATAACCACATTCATAATAATTAAATCTGGCATATTTCAATATAAACAGTTCTGATTTAATTATTATATTACATTTTATACTACATTACATTTTATACTACATTACATTTTATACTACATTTTATATTCAATCGAATAACATGGGTGGCGGAAAAAAGAATAAGATGGTGAAACGAGCGGAAGATGACCAATATAGGTATAGTAAACTACCGTTTGTAAGTGTATGCACACCAACGTATAATCGACGGCCTTTTATCGAGGCAGCAATTGCATGTTTTAACCACCAGGACTATCCGAAAGAAAAGATGGAGTGGATTATTGTGGATGATGGTACTGATAAAATAGAAGATCTGGTTGCAAGTCATCCAAACGTGAAATATTTCAAATATGATACGAAGATGCCTCTCGGAAAGAAAAGAAATATCATGCATGAAAAGTCGAAGGGTGACATTCTAGTATATATGGATGATGATGATTATTATCCCCCGGAGAGAGTATCACATGCGGTTCATATGCTTACTACTCATCCAAAGGCACTTTGTGCCGGAAGTAGCGAAATCTATATTTATTTCAAACACATCAATCGTATGAAACAGTTTGGTCCGTATGGTCCAAATCATGCAACTGCCGGTACATTCGCATTTAAGCGACAGTTATTGAAGGAACATCGATATGAAGACCATGCTTGTCTTGCAGAGGAGAAGGCATTTCTGAAGAATTATACTGTTCCTTTTGTACAACTTGACCCGATGAAAGTGATTTTGGTCTTTTCACATGAACACAATACATTTGATAAGCGTAAGTTGCTTGATAACCCTAACCCGGACTATGTAAAGGATACATTGAAGAGGGTGAATGACTTTATTAAAGACAAGACTCTCAAGCAGTTTTACATGATTGACCTAGAAGATAAGTTGAAGACATATGAGCCAGGAAGGCCAGAGATGAAGCCAGATGTATTGGAACAGACTGCTAGAATGGAAAAAGAAAGACAAGCAGACCATATGAGGATGTTGCAAGAACAACAGCAACAGCAACAACAGCAACAGCAACAGCAACCACAGCAAGACAACATGAACCCCAACAATGGTGACGGGTACATTATTCTACATGTAGAAGGACAAGACCCAATCCCGCTTTCAAGAGAACAAGTCGCAGAACTATTACAACAACAAAAAAACCAAATTGACTTTTTATCGCAAAAGGTGAAGCAATTATCGGGCGGATCCACTCCGGTTACAAATGACTTAATTACTAGACATGATGAGCTTTTAATGGAAAACGTTCATTTGAAAAAGAAGGTACAAGAACTTACTGAAACGATTGAAGATATGAAAGAAGCAAAGGAGGTGTCATAATTATTTACAGATACAAAACTTACTTAAAGATTTTTTGAAATATATTGTAATCACGCAAAAGAACGAACAGTTTAATATGAGTAATAGAACAGATGATGATTTTGTTGGACATCACAA
>JACCED010243163.1_pt1 | contig 35693 bp, 29 predicted proteins | sample 7455021 | NCBI WGS metagenome assembly JACCED01 (sample SAMN15323456, study PRJNA562643) | freshwater metagenome | isolation source: river surface water | place: USA:Blue River Watershed | collected 2017-08-19
ATTTTGAAAAAAAATACCGGGTACGCGGCGGTACGCTGCTCGGCGGTGACCTGTTCGATTTCTGGGTGGGCCCGTTCTACGTCGGCTTCTTTGGCGTGACCACGCTGTTTTTCTCGTTCCTGGGCACAGCCTTGATCTTGTGGGGTGCCTCACAAGGGCCGACCTGGAACGTGTGGCAGATCAACATCGCCCCGCCCGACCTGTCTTATGGCTTGCGCTTTGCGCCGCTCATGGAAGGGGGGTTGTGGCAACTGATCACGGTATGTGCCTTGGGTGCATTCGGTTCCTGGGCCATGCGCGAGGTGGAAATCTGTCGCAAACTGGGCATGGGTTACCACGTGCCGGTGGCCTTCAGTGTGGCCATCCTGGCCTATGTCACCCTCGAAGTGGTGCGCCCCGTTCTCATGGGCGCCTGGGGCCATGCCTTCCCCTACGGCATTTACAGTCACCTCGACTGGGTGTCGAATGTCGGCTATCAGTACCTGCACTTTCATTACAACCCCGCGCACATGTTGGCGGTGAGTTTCTTCTTTGCCAGCACTTTCGCCTTGTCGCTGCACGGAGCCCTGATCCTGTCGTCCACCAACCCGGCGCCCGGACACTCGGTGCGCACCCCGGAACACGAAGACACCTTCTTTCGCGACATCATCGGCTACTCCATCGGCACCTTGGGCATTCACCGGCTGGGGTTGTTCCTGGCGTTGGCTGCCGTGCTGTTCAGTGCCTTGTGCATCGTGCTCAGCGGTCCTTTCTGGACCCGTGGCTGGCCCGAATGGTGGAGCTGGTGGCTGAACCTGCCGATCTGGTCCCAGTGGCCCCTGAACTAGGAGTAGCAACATGGCGCAATATCAAAATCTGTTCACCACCGTGCAAGCGGTCGGCCCCGTCCACGACGGTGTCGAACTGGGACACGGCAACAGCCCGCGTTCAGGCAAGCCCCTCATCGTCTACTGGTTTGGCTTGTTGGGCAATGCCCAATTGGGCCCCATTTATCTGGGAGGGTTGGGGGTGGCTTCGCTGATCTTTGGCGTGCTGGCCACCACCATCATCGGCATGAACATGCTGGCTTCGGTCAACTACGACCCGATCCAGTTCATCCGGCAATTGTTCTGGCTCTCGCTCGAACCCCCGCCCGCCAGTTTCGGACTCAGTTTGCCCCCGCTCAATCAGGGCGGCTGGTGGCTGATCTCAGGCTTGTTCCTGACCCTGTCGCTGTTTTTCTGGTGGGCGCGGGTCTATCGGCGCGCCCGCGAGTTGGGCATGGGCACGCATGTGGCCTGGGCTTTTGCTGCCGCCATCTGGCTGTATCTGGTGCTGGGCTTGTTCCGGCCGGTGCTCATGGGTTCATGGGGTGAGGCGGTGCCGTTTGGCATCTTCCCTCACCTGGATTGGACGGCTGCCTTCTCGTTGCGTTACGGCAATCTGTTCTACAACCCTTTCCATGCGCTGTCGATTGTGTTTTTGTATGGCTCGGCACTGCTGTTTGCCATGCACGGCGCCACCATCCTGGCGGTGACCCACTACGGTGGCGAGCGGGAAATCGAGCAAATCACCGATCGCGGCACGGCCAGCGAGCGTGCCGCCCTGTTCTGGCGCTGGACCATGGGCTTCAATGCCACCATGGAATCGATTCACCGTTGGGCCTGGTGGTTTGCGGTGCTGTGTCCCCTGACGGGCGGCATCGGCATCTTGCTGACAGGCACGGTGGTTGACAACTGGTATTTGTGGTCCATGAAGCACGGCGTGGTGCCTCCGTACCCGCAAGTCTTTGATGTCGTCACCGATCCGCTGCTCATGCAAGGAGTCAAACCATGAGAATTCTCCTGACTTTATTCGCAGCCCTGATGTTGCTGACAGGTTGTGAGCGCCCGCCCATCGACGCGGTTCAGCACGGATTCCGTGGCACCGGCATGGCGCAGATTTACAACCCCCGAACCGTGGCCCTGCAAGCCGACCTGAACGAACCGCCGGTGCCGATTCCCAGCGCCGGCAGCGACGGCCCCAAAGCCTCGCAGGTCTACAAAAACGTCAAATTGCTGGGTGACCTCAGTGTCAATGACTTCACCCGCCTGATGGTATCCATGTCGACTTGGATCGCCCCGGAGCAAGGTTGCACTTATTGTCACAACCCGGCCAATTTTGCCGATGACTCGCTCTACACCAAAGTGGTGGCGCGGCGCATGATTGAAATGACCCGGCACATCAACAGCGACTGGAAACAGCACGTTGCCGACACTGGTGTGACCTGTCACACCTGCCACCGCGGCAAACCGGTGCCCGATCAGCACTGGTTCACCAAGGTCGATCAGCCTTACGGTGCCAACTTTCTGGGCGACAAGGCGGGGCAGAACACCCCGGATCCTGTGGTCAACCTGTCCTCCTTGCCCTATGACCCTTTCACCCCGTTTCTGCTCAAGGCAGAAAACATCCGGGTCGGTGGCACCACCGCCTTGCCCACCGGCAATCGCCAGTCGATCAAACAGGCTGAATGGACTTACGGGTTGATGACGCACATGTCGACCGCCCTGGGGGTCAATTGCACGTATTGCCACAACACCCGGTCCTTCCAGGAGTGGGAAGGGGGTCCGCCCCAACGCGTCACCGCCTGGCATGGCATCCGCATGGCACGCGACCTCAACAACGACTACATGACCCCGCTGACCGATACCTTCCCGGCGCATCGCAAAGGTGAGTTGGGTGATGTGGCCAAAGTCAACTGCGGCACCTGCCACCAGGGCGCTTACAAGCCCTTGTATGGCGCCAAGATGGCCAAAGACTTCCCCGAGTTGCTCAGCACCCCGGTGGTGCCGGTCAAAGTCGCCAAAAAGTGACGCCATGAACGCTGCCACGCCTTTGCAGATCCTGCTGGCTCAACCCAGAGGATTCTGCGCCGGCGTGACCCGCGCCATCGACATCGTCGAGCAAGCCTTGCGTCGGTATGGCGCGCCGGTTTATGTGTTCCATGAGATCGTCCACAACCAGCATGTGGTCGCCGGATTGCGTGCCAAGGGCACGGTGTTTGTCGATTCCCTCGAGGAAGTGCCGGCGGGTGCGGTGACTGTGTTCAGTGCCCATGGGGTCTCCAGAGCAGTGGTTCAGCAGGCCGGCAAGCTCCAGTTGCATGCCCTGGATGCCACCTGCCCCCTGGTCACCAAAGTTCACCAGCAGTTGCGCAAGTTTCACCAGCAAGGTCACCACCTTGTGATGGTGGGGCATGTGGGGCACGAGGAGGTCGAGGGGACGGTGGGCAGTGTCGATGCCCCGGTGGCGGTGGTGGGGTCGGTTCAGGATGTCCAGGCCTTGCCCTGGGATCCCGACCAGCCCGTGGCTTACGTCACCCAGACCACGCTCAGCCTCGACGACACCCGTGAAATTTTGCTGGCCTTGCGAGCGCGATATCCAGGCATCGTGGGGCCTGAGCTGGACGATATTTGTTATGCCACCCAGAACCGCCAGAACGCGGTGCGCGAATTGGCAGAGCAGGTTGACCTGATGCTGATCGTGGGAGCCCGCAACAGCTCCAATTCCACCCGGCTGCGCGAAGTTGCAGAGCGTTGTGGTTGCCCTGCACACCTGATTCAGGATGCCAGCGGGCTGGATCCGGCGTGGTGGGGGGGGGCTGTGCGCCGCATTGGCATCAGTTCCGGCGCATCGACGCCAGAGGTGCTGGTCGATCAGGTGGTTCATCACATTGTGGTCAGCACCGGTGCGACCGTCCGCCAACTCGATGGCGTGCACGAGCAGGTGGTGTTTCGATTGCCCCAGGAGCTGCGGGGTGCCTTCGCATGAGCCTGGAAGAAATCGGTCGCATCGCACCCCCGTTATCAGGGGTGGTGCTCATTTTGTTGGTCGATTACATGCGCCAGCACCAGGGTTGGGGATGGTTGCGCCTGATGTCAGGGACCTCTGGCTTGCGCGACGTGCCCGGTTTGCGATTTGCCAAGGTCATGGGCAGCGGACAGGGCGGCGGATTCAGCTTGCGACCCAGTGCCAGCCATCAAGGGATCATTGCCTGTTTTGACACTTGGGCGCAAGCCAGTCGGTTCATGCAAGGCCCCTGGGTGGGCGCGGTGCGCGAGCGCGCCCGTGAGAGCTGGGTTGGAATCCTGTCGGTGTTGTCTGCTCGGGGTCAATGGGACCAGCAGGTTTGGCATGCCAGTTCTGAATCTGCCCTGGAGGGCGCCCCCGTTCTTCAGCCCGGCCCCTTGGCGGTGCTCACCCGTGCCAGCATTCGCCCTGCCAAAGCGATGGCCTTTTGGCGCCATGCGCCGGCCGCGCAGCAAGACTTGCTGGCTGCGGATGGCTGTGATCTGGCGATGGGCTTGGGCGAGGCGCCGCTATTGCGGCAATGCACCTTCAGCGTCTGGCGTGACAGCGAGGCCATGCGCGCTTATGCGCATCAGTCCTCGCATTTGCAAGCCATCCAGGCGGCCTACAAACACCAGTTTTTTTCCGAATCGTTGTTTGTTCACTTTCGACCTTTGTACATGCAGGGTCAGTGCAAAGGCCATGCCGTGAACCTGGGTGATCCAGCCTGGGCGCAGGGGGGCACATGACCGAAAAAGTCATTGTCGTCGGAGCCGGCATCGGGGGCTTGGTCAGCGCGTTGTTGCTGGCTCAGCAAGGCATACAAGTCACGGTGGTGGAGTCCCAGTCGGTGACGGGCGGTAAGGTGCACACGACCGAAGTAGCGGGCGTGGCCATCGACTCCGGCCCGACCGTCCTGACCATGCGCTGGGTATTTGACGCGATCTTTCGCCAAGTCGGAACCGAGCTCGACCACGAGCTCAAGCTGACGCCCCTGAGTGTGCTGGCGCGCCATTTTTGGCCTGATGGCCAGCACATGGATCTGTGCGCCGATCCGGCGCAAAGTGAGGCCGAGGTCGAGCGCTTCAGTGGCGGGGCCGAGGCTGTCCGTTTCAGGCGTTTTTGCAATCGGGCCCGGTCCCTGTACGATGCCCTGGAGGCTCCCTTCATGCGGGGCCCCGCCCCGCAGATGGGGCGTTTCATGTCAGCGCTGGGCTTTTCCGGCTTGGCTTTGTTGACCCAGTTGGGTCCCATGCGTTCTTTGTGGCGGCAACTTCAAAACGAGTTCGCCAACCCCCGTTTGCGGCAATTGTTTGGGCGCTACGCCACTTACTGCGGCTCATCGCCCTGGGAAGCGCCCGCCACCCTGATGCTGATCGCCCAAGTCGAAATGGACGGTGTGTTCAGCGTCCAGGGCGGCATGTTCGAACTGGCTCAAGCCCTGACCCGGTTGGGGCGTCAGCGCGGGGTGCGCTTTGTCATGCAAAGCCCTTGCCGTGAAGTCCTGGTTCGCAACGGCAAGGCCGTGGGTGTGCGATTGGACCATGAAGAGTTGTACGCCGATGCGATCGTCTTCAACGGCGAGGTCGATGCATTGCGCCTGGGTTTGCTAGGCGAGCCTGCGCAAGAGGCCGTTTTGCCCAGCAGCCAACCCCGATCCTTGTCGGCATTGACATGGTCCATGTTGACACCCCGTCAGGATTTCAATCTGGATCGGCACAACGTCTTTTTTCAAAACGATTATCAAAGCGAATTTGACGATGTGTTCCAGCACCGTCGCTTGCCGCGTCAGCCCACGGTTTATGTGTGCGCTCAGGATCGACCCGATGCCCCGTCGAATCTCACGGCCGAGCGTTTGTTTTGCCTGGTGAATGCCCCTGCCCATGGCGATGAGCCCGAATCGTCCAAGGAGATCGAACAATGCGAGATGACCAGCTTCGACCAACTGCACCGCCTGGGTCTGTCGATTCAGGGGCATGCCAGGGTTCGGGGCAGCCCCTCGCTGTTTCATCGGCGCTTTCCAGCCTCGTCGGGCAGCCTATACGGCAAGGCGACACACGGCTGGATGAGCATTTTTGCCCGACCGGGGTCGACCACGGCGTTGCCAGGACTGTTTCTGGCGGGCGGGGGAACCCATCCGGGCCCCGGGGTTCCGATGACGGCCTTATCCGGCATGCGGGCGGCCGAGGCCGTTTTGGGCAGCCTTGCTTCAATCAGGAAGTTCCACCCGGTGGCTACCTATGGTGGTATGTCGATGCCATGAGTGATGATCTGCAACACAGCCTCACCCTCATTGCGTTTGTGGGCAGTGTTTTCTCGCCCTATTACCGTTGGGCGCGCCGGGGCGAAAGGCTGGCGGATCCGCAAAACCATTGCGCCATCAACGTGGCTCTGTATGGTCGGGGAGGGCGGTGGGCCATGACCGAGCGCGGACGTCGTCACAACCACCGCGACAGCAGCAGTTTTGTCGTCGGTCCCAGCCGCTTGGACTGGGATGGGCAGTGTCTGCACATGCGCCTGAATGAAATCAGCGTGCCCTGGCTTCAGCCCCTGAAGGGGCACATTCGTTTGTGGCCCGAACAACTGCTGAATTATTCGGTGCCCCTCGATGCCGCTGGCCGGCACCGTTGGGGTCCCTTGGCGCCGATGGCTCGCATCGAGGTCGATCTGTCTCAACCCAACCTCAAGTGGCAGGGGCATGCCTATCTCGACTCCAACGAAGGCGATGAGCCTCTTGAAGACGCCTTCAATCTGTGGGACTGGTCACGCACGCATCACCCCGACGGCAGCACCGAGGTCACCTATGACTTGCATGGTCCGGATCGCGAAGATCGCCTGTTGCGTTTGCGTTTTGATCCGCAAGGCCGGGTGGATGCGCTCGATCCGGTGCCGGCCCAGGCCCTGCCGCGAACCGCTTGGCGAATTCCGCGCCGGGCGCGGTTCGCCGATCGGCCCGAGTTGGCCCATCAGTTGGAGGACACCCCGTTTTACCAACGCTGCGTGCTCTCTCGCCCTGCGTTGGGGGCTCATGCGCACACCTTTCACGAAAGCTTGTCCATGCCCCGTTTCGCTTCACCCGTCGTGCAGGCCATGCTGCCTTGGCGCATGCCCCGCCGAAGCTAGGACATTTGCAACCATGAATCCATGTTTTCATCGTTGCTTCACCGAATTCGATGCCATACCGGCATCGATGGCCTGCGTGCGGCCCGAGCACGAACTCTTGTTGCAAGGAGGTACCCATGTCTAACAATGACAAGGTATGGCCCACCGGTTTGACCGAGGCCGAGTCGGAGGAGATTCACCGCAATCTCATCCAAGGCACGCAGATTTTCGGCATGATTGCTGCATTTGCCCATCTGTTGGCCTACATCTACTCACCCTGGCTGAAGTAAAGGAGACAAACCATGATCTACGGAAAAATGTGGTGTGTCGTGAAGCCCCAGGTCGGTATTCCCATTTTTTTGGGTGCCGTCGCCGTGGGCTCCTTTTGCGTTCACCTGGCCTTGGTGAGCAACACAACTTGGGTCAAGTCGTTCCTCAATGGAGCGGCCGGCAAAGCCGTCGCGACCCAGGCTGCCGAACCGGCCAAGAAGTAATTCTTGACTGGGACTTGACCGGGTGGGCTCAGGCCCGCCCGGTTTTTAGTGCTTAGACCATGGAACCCAACGAGCACAAATACGCCTGGTTGCAGTGGGGCGTCAAATTACTCCCCTTCACCGACGCGGTCAGTGAAAACTTGCCCTTGTCGCGTCTGTTGCGGTTGTCTCTGTTCCAAGTTTCTGTGGGCATGGCTCTGGTGTTGCTGGTCGGCACCCTGAACCGTGTCATGATCGTTGAATTGGGTGTGCCCACCAGCCTGGTGGCGGTGATGGTGGCCATGCCCTTGTTGTTTGCACCGTTTCGGGCTCTGGTGGGGTTTCGATCCGATCACCATCGTTCCCATTTGGGTTGGCGGCGCGTGCCCTACATCTGGATGGGCACTTTGCTTCAGTTTGGCGGCTTTGCCATCATGCCCTTCGCCTTGCTGGTCCTGGCCGGTTGGGGGCAGTCCCAGCAAGCGCCTTTGTGGGTGGGGCATCTGGCAACGGCCGTGGCCTTTTTATTGGTCGGGGCTGGCTTGCACACCACTCAAACCGCCGGATTGGCTTTGGCCACTGACTTGACCACTCCCGACAAACAGGCCAACGTGGTCGGTTTCATGTATGTGATGATGCTGGTGGGCATGCTGATCAGCGCCTTGCTGTTTGGCGACATGCTGACCGATTTTTCGCCCGCACGCCTGGTTCAGGTGGTCCAGGCTGCGGCCCTGATCACGCTGGTTCTCAACACCATCGCCATGTGGAAGCAAGAGGGGCGATCGCGCCAACGCAAACCCGGCCAGGGCGCAGACCCCAGTTTTGCACAGGCCTGGCAATTGTTCACTCGCGACGCCGAAGCTGTCCGAAGGCTGTGGGTGGTGGGGTTGGGCACTTTGGCATTCAGCATGGAAGACGTGTTGCTCGAGCCCTATGGCGGTGAAATTCTTCATCTGTCGGTGGCCAGCACCACCCAACTCACTGCCACCCTGGCTTTGGGCAGCCTGATCGGTTTTGCTTGCGCCTCACGCCTGCTCAGCCGGGGAGCCGAGCCCTTGCGGATGGCTGCCGCCGGTTGCCTGTTTGGCTTGCCTGGCTTCATGCTGGTGGTCGGTGCGGCTTTTGTCACCCACCCCTGGTTTTGGTTCAGTTTCGGCACCTTCCTGATTGGTTTGGGGGCAGGCCTGTTTGGTCATGGCACCCTGACCGCCACCATGAACCGCGCCAGCACCGAGCAAGCCGGCTTGGCGATGGGGGCCTGGGGAGCTGCCCAGGCCACTGCTGCAGGCTTGGCGATGGCCCTGGGAGGCATTTTGCGCGACCTGGTGGCCTCAATCTCGACCCCTTGGACAGGGTATTGCTTTGTCTATAGCATCGAGTGGCTGTTGTTGTTGGCCACCCTCTGGGTCATGCGGCCCTTGCTCAAACCTTGGGCCTCACAGCCCCTGTCTCAGGTCATTCACTGATTTTTTATCGCAAGGAAGACACCATGGAAGTCAAACACGTCATCATCCTCATGTTCGTGGTCTTTTTGCTGTTCATGCTGGCCAACTGGTTCAACCGGCGCCGCTGAGCGGTTGTCCGCGTTTGAGGTTCTCGCGTCGCTCCAGCAACTCGAGCACCCAAGCCACCCGCTGATCCATGCTCCGGCTCGGGAAATAACCCAGACGCGCGCCCTGCTGCGGGCCAGCGCTTTCGATGCAGGCGTGCACCATGCCCTGCACCGCCTCCAGAGGTTCGGGTGCCAACCTGGCCACCCGGATCCAGCCGGCCTGAGTCCACGCCATGAACAGCAACACCAATTTGCGCGAAGTGCTGACCACCGTGCGGCTGCTCACCGAGTCCAGGCCATTGCGCCGCAGTTGATGCCCAATTTCGGCATAGATCAGACTGGCGGCACAAATGGCGGCGCGGCAGTCCGGGGGTAAGCTGGCCACGCCGTGCAGGGCTTGCGCATACAACCGGTCGGCTTCGTCCAGCAGCTGAGCCACCACATCCCGTTGTGCCTGGCATGCGCCCGGTTGTGCCAACCATGCTTCGGGATTCAAGCCGGCCTGACGCAGCCATTGGCGGGGCAGGTACAGCCGGCCCATCCGTGCATCCTCGCCGACATCGCGGCAAATGTTGGTCAATTGCATCGCCACACCCAGCTCACAGGCTCGCATCAGGGTATCGTGATCGCGCGTGCCCATGATCCAGCACATCATCGCCCCCACGCTGCCCGCCACGCGGGCACCGTAATCGTGCAATTCGCGCAGGGTCTCATAAACACGACCCTGAGCATCCCAGGCAAAGCCCTCAATCAGCATGTCCAGCAAGTGGCGCGGCAGACGGGTTTCGCGCACCACCATGGCCAGGGCTTGATCTTCCACATGGGGTTGCGGTTGACCCGCATAAATCGCATCCAGTCGAAGGCGCAACGCCTCCAGTGGCGTCTGTCCTGGCTCGGCATGGTCCACCAGATCATCGGCCACCCGGCAAAACGCGTACAGGGCGATGGCATGCGAGCGCACCCGATGGGGCAGCAAGCGGCTGGCGGCAAAAAAAGTCTTCGAGCCGTCTTGCATCAGCGCGATGCACTCCTCCAGATCGGCGGGCGGCAACGGCGGGGTATTCTCATGCATCGGGCACCACCTGTTCCAAAGCTTTGGCCGACATCAGCACCCCCGGAACGCCCGCTCCGGGATGGGTGCCGGCGCCCACCATGTACAAGCCTGGCAAGTCTTCGCTGCGGTTGTGTGGCCTGAACCAGGCGCTTTGCAACAAGAGCGGCTCCAGGCCAAAACCGGCGCCTTTATACGACCACAAGCGATCGTGAAAATCTTGCGGCGTCATCATCATCGAGGTCGTCACTTCGGCTTTCAGACCCGGCAAGACGGTGTTGCTCAGGCGTTGTTCAATGGCTTGTCGCATCGGTTCGGCGCGTTCGCGCCAGTCAGTCCCGCTGTCCAGATGGGGCACCGGGGCCAAGGCATAAAAGGTGTCGCAGCCGGGCGGAGCCAGCGAGGGATCGGTGGCGGTGGGGCGGTGCAGGTAAAGGCTGAAGTCATCGGCCAGCACATGGCGCTTGAAGATGTCTTGCAACAAGCCTTTGTAGCGCGGGCCGAGTACCAGCATGTGGTGTGGCACCGACTCAAACCGTTTGCGGGTGCCAAAGTACCAGACCAGCAACCCCATCGAGTACCGGCCACGCTCGATGCGGCGGTCGGTCCAATGTTTGCGGTAACGGGCATCGACCAAATGCTTGTAGGTCCAGGCGGTGTCGCCATTGCTGACCACGATGTCCGCTTTGACGGTGCGACCATCACCCAATTCCACGCCACACGCATGGCCGTTTTGAACCAGAATGCGTTGCACGGGGGCATTCAGGTGCAGGGCCACACCCTGCAATTCCAACAACCGAACCAGTCCGGCCACGATGGCGCCGGTGCCGCCCATGGCGGAGTGCACACCCCAGGTGCGCTCGAGCGCGTTGATCAGGGCATACGCTGCAGTCACCGAAAACGGATTGCCGCCAATCAGCAAGGGGTGAAAACTCATCACCGTTCGCAAATGCTCATTCCTGAAATGTCGGGCCACCTGAGCATAGATACTGCGCCAGGCGCCCATGCGCATAAAGTCGGGAATGGCGCTCAACAGGTCGCCCAAACTGTCAAAGGGTTTGTCACCCATGCCCTCAAAGCCCAGGCGTTTGCATTTTTCACACAGGATCAAAAAACGCTCGTAGCCGTCCAGATCTTCAGGCGCAAACCGCGCAACTTCGGCGCGCATGTGAGCCGGATCGCCGTTGTAGTCAAAATGCGATCCATCGTCAAAACGGATCCGATAGAAAGGATCCATGGGGATCAATGTGACGGCGTCCTCAAAGCGCTGGCCGCACAACTCCCACAACTCGCGCAATAAAAAAGGTGCGGTGATGATCGTCGGCCCGGCATCAAAGGTATGCCCGTCTTGCCGAAACACACTGGCACGGCCACCGGCGGCAGGCAGCTTGTCATAAACCTCGACCCGGTAACCCTTGTGGCTCAATCGGATGGCCGCCGCCAAGCCGCCGAACCCGGCCCCGATCACCACCGCCGTTTTGCCTGATTTCACTCGGGTCCCAATCCTAACTTCACCGACTCGTGGGGCACGCTGGTCGGATGACCCATCGCCCAGCCCCATAATTTGTCCAGCGACCAAGGCACCACCATCAGCAGATGTTCCAAAATCGCCAGCCCCAACAATGAGGCCAACAGCAACCAACTGGCACTCAGGGTTTCGTGGGCGTGCCAGCCCGACCACAGCAACCAAATCCAAAAGCCGGTGGCCCCTGTCACCGATGCCACAAACCAAAGGCCGGGCCTGGCGCAGCGAAAATAACTGGCCAGGTACTTCAGGTGCGGGGGCAAATACTGCTCGCCGTGCAAGGGAATGCCGATGAATAAATTGAGCTTGGCACTGACCCGCATGCACCACAACAACGCAAACGTGCACAAGGCTGTGTGGTTGGGTTGTCCGGATTGCATCCAGACCAGCACCGCAAAATTCAGGATCAGGGCCAATTCATGCCACAAAATCGCAGCGATCGACTCACGCAGACGTCGCCAGCCGCTGGCTCCGGGACTCATGGCCACACGGCGCGGACCGCTGAGCGCCCCGGTCAAAAACGCCAGCTCGTGCCAGCCCCACATCACGATGATGCTGGAAAAGCCCAAATAGGCGTGCAGTGTGCCGGGATCTGACATGCTGACATGCACGCCCCAAAAACTCAGTCCCATCAGCATGCTGAACGCCGGCAGACTCCAGCGCGCCCACCCTCCCCCCTGGCGGTCCAACCACAAAATGGCACCGGTTCCCGCCCACCAACACAACAGGGCAAAAACTGCGGCCAGGAGGGTGTCACTCACCATGAGGGTCGCATCCGCGGTTGTTCCAGCAACTTCTGGCGTTTGACCGGCAGCAGGTACAACTTGGAGAACTGCACCAAGGCGCGGCCTCCATGCCAGACCTTGCCCAGCAGACCCGACAGGCCGCCACGTTCCTTGGCGGCATCGAATGCGTCGGCGATGGCGGTCAGTTGGGTCAGGCCCCGGCGAAAGCCCGGGTGATCGATGTCGAGCGCGATCGGGAACACCTGTTGGGTGATCTCGTTGGTGATCCGAAACACCTCGTAGTCGTAGGCTGTCGATTCCAGCCCCATGGCCTCGTGCAGCAAGGGGCGGCGGTGGTCGCGCACATACATCGTGGCGTAAACAGCCAGCAGGAAAAAGCGGATCTTGAGCAGATTGAAGCCCGACAGCAACTCGGGGTTGGCGCGCATGATGAGGGCAAACGACTCGCCATGGCGGAACTCGTCATTGCACCAACGCTCGAACCAGCGAAAGATCGGGTGAAAGCGTTTTTCCGGGTGGCGTTCGAGCTGGCGAAAGATCGTGATGTAGCGGGCGTAACCGATTTTTTCAGACAAATAGGTGGCGTAAATGATGTGGATCGGCTTGAAGAAGGTGTAGGGCTTGTCGCTTTTGAGCTTGCCCAATTCGATGCCCAAATCAAAGTCGCGCAGCGACATGTTGATGAAGCCGGCATGGCGCGATTCATCGCGGGCCATGTAGGTCATCAGTTGTTTGATGTCGGGGTTCTTCACATGCTTGCGGATCTCGTTGTAGAGCACGCAACCCGAAAATTCAGAGGTCAGCGAGCTGACAAAGAAGTCCAGCACCTCCTGGCGCATTTCGGGCGACCAGTGTGGCGCACAGGCGTGCAACTCATCCAGAAATGTGGCGTCACGCTGAAAGTGATCGTGGTTGTTGTCGCCCTCGTACTCTTTCATCATCGCGTCCCATTCGGCCCGCAAGGGCTCAACGCTGATGCGATCAAAGGCGTCGTGGTCGGTGGTGTAAAAGCGCGGGCTGAGCATGTTGCTCTGGCGGGCTTTTTCATTGGCGTCAGCGCCTGTCAGGATGGCGTGGGTGGCAGTGGTCATGGTCTTACTCCTGTTTCAATGCCGTGGGGGGACTGCCCCGCAAACCGGCGAACACCGCCTTGTTGCTGGGGCCAAAAGAATCGAGATCGATGCGTGCGCCCTGCGTCGGATCGATCAACAGCAAGCGGCCATCGACCAGGGCACGCAACAGCACTGGCGCGTCGCGATCGGCCTCGGCGATCCGGCGCTGGCGCGCCAGCGCTCGCAAACTGCCGCGCAAGAACCCTTGTTCGCCACTGAATTCGCGCAGGGTCAGCCCCTGTTGTGCGTCGAGCACAGCGATATCGCCATTGGGCAGGTCTTTGAATTGCAACGACATCTCCCACGCCGTGGGTGCATCCGGGGTGGCGACACGCCAGCCCTGCTGTTGAGCCCAGGCCACCAGCCCCAAAGTCAGCGCCATGAGCGCGAGCAGCCAGCCAATCGGCAAGCCTTTCGATGCGGAGGCGGGCAGTGCGTTCATGCGGCGTGACCTTGCAAAGGGTTGTCCGAGCCCGGGGTCTGGGTCACCGTCGTCGAAGCCGCTTGGGCGCGCCCTTGCCCGGGGACTTGCGAGGCCATCCAGGTGCGTTGCAGCAACTCACCCACGGCACGCCCCTGGGGCACGCAGCGCAAGGTGGGTTGCGGGTGACTCAGGTGCCAAGCCCTTTGGTGCGGCCAGAGGTGGAACCAGCCAATCCGGTCGCCCGGCGGCAGTTCCAGCGCAATGTCGGCATGATCGCCACTCAAGTCGCGAATTTGGGCCGTTCGGATGCAGCGCAACGGAAAATTGAACGTCAAACTCAGCACGATGCCGACCCGCATCACCAACCGTTTGTCGGTCAGGGTGTACAGGCTGGTGCGTGCGGCCCACCAGGCCGAGATACCCAGCAGCGACAAGGCCACCAGCACCAGGGTGCCCGACCCGATCAAGGCCAGGGCGATGTCGACCCCGTCTTTGCCGTCTGCGCGCAAGCTCACGGCTTGCCAAGCCATCATCAGGCCAAAGTAAATGGCCACTTTGCGAACATGAAAGGCATGCACCGCCAGGGCATACCAATTCGGTGCGCCTTGCCAAAGGATCTTTTCCCCTTGGGGCAGGGGTTCGGGCAGGCCGGGCGAGGCCTCCCATTCATGTTCGTGGGTGGCTCTCACAGCATCGGTTCCTTGCGCTCAGGGGTGGCGTACAACTGACCTGCGCCATAACAGGCGGATATTTTTTCTTCTTCCAGGAAAGTCACCTGATCGGGCGAACGTGTGGCGGGGACGTCGGCAAACTGGTGCGCCCGCAGGGCGTGCACTTCGACGCCGGTTTTCTTGATGCGGGCAAACGGCACCGGCAACAGGCGGCGACCACCGTCGGGCAAAGCCACCTCGATGTACCTGAACATCATTTCGGAGCGATCGACCCACATGTCGGCCACCTGACCTGCCACTTCGCCATCTGCGCCATAGACCGGCAATCCGCGCGGGTCGGTGTCGCGCTTGGACACGCCATGGTCGCTGGCCACACGCAACGGCACGATCTTGACTTCGCCATGGTGGGTCATGTCCGGCACATCGGCGCGCTGCGCCCAGGCGCCGGGGCCTACGCCTGCGGTCAACGGATTGCCGACCGGCTCCAGCGGAGCGCCGATCCAGCCGTGCGCGGCTTCTGCGCTGTATTGGCCATCGGGGCGGTTCAGGTCGGGGCTGTAGGTTTCATGCCCGTCGTGGTGCTTGAACGTTTTGGGCGATGGCACCGGTGGCCAGCCCTCGACTTTGGGGCCGTTTTCGCGGCCGCTGTCCATCGGGTAGCCTTCGCGGTGGTTTTCGCGGACCAGGTAATAAATCAATCCGGCAAAAAAGGCCCAGAACATATAAAGGACGATTTGTGCCACGTCCACGTATTGTGTGATTGCGCCAGTTCCCATGGTGAGTCTCCAGTGGTGGGTGAAAAAGTCAGCCCGGCAACTCGGCCAGGCCAAAACGTTTGGAAGGGGGTCGGATCCGGTTCATGCCGCGCCGGGCCATGGGGCCCAAGGCGATCAGCACGACCAGCAACAAATACATTTCGATGTGATAGACAAAGCTGTAACCGGTCACCGGCGATTGCAGGGCTTCACCCAGATGGCCGGCTTGCGCCAAGGCGTCGATGCCGTCACGCAACACACCGCCCAGCGCCATGGCCAAGCCCGCAGAGGTGGCTTGTACCGCGCCCCAGGCTCCCAAGGCCAGACCGCTCAAGCGTGAGTCGCCATAAGTCATCGCGTTGACCAGCATGCCGACCGAGAACAAGCCGCCGCCAAAGCCCACCAGGGCGACGCCGGCTTTGAACAAGGCCACCGATTGCAGGGGGGCTGAGAAAATCACCATCGAAAAAGCGAACAGTCCGACCAAGCCGCCCAGACCCGCCAGGCTGCAAGCCCCGATGCGGCGATGGAGCACCCGGGCCGACAGGCCGAAGGCCAGCAACGAGCCCAGCGCCCCGACCGCGGTCAGCCCGCTGGTGTCGCCGACGTCCAGGCCCAGCACTTGGGCGCCGTAGGGTTCGAGCACGATGTCTTGCATGCCAAAGGCGCAACTGCCCAGGGCGGTGGCCCACAAAAAGCGTCGCATCTGGGCTTGCGCCATCAGTTCGCGCCAGTGGCGGCCAAAACCGCCCGCTTCACGCTGGCCGCGCCGTGCCTGACGCGCCTCTTGTTTCCACAAAGCCACCAGGTTCAGCACCAAGACCAGCACCGCCGAGCCCTGGATGACCTGAATCAGGCGCAACGGGCTGTAGTCTTGCAACAGCACACCATAGACCGCACTGCTGACGATCAGGCCCAGCAACAGCGTGGTGTAGAGCATGGCGACCACGCGGGGCCGTTTGTCCTCATCGGCCAGATCGCTGGCCAGCGCCATGCCGGCCGTTTGCGTGATCTGAATGCCCGCCCCGGCCAGCAAAAAGGCCAAGGCCGCACCGATTCGGCCGACCCAGACTTGACCGGGCTGGTTGTCACCCAGCACCAACAAGGCAAAGGGCAAGATCGCCAGGCCGCCAAAGAGCAGCAAGCTGCCCATCCACAAATAGGGGATGCGGCGCAAGCCCAGCACAGACGGATGGGTGTCGCTGCGGTAACCGATCAGGCCGCGCAAGGGGGCGAACACCATCGGCAGACCGACCGCCAGGGCGACCCACCAGGCGGGGACTTCCAACTCCACAATCATGACCCGGTTCAGGGTGCCCACCAGCAAAGCGGTGACCATGCCGATGACAAACTGAAAAAGCGACAGCCGCAGCAGGCGCGGCAGAGGCAAACCCGGTGACGCGGCATCGGCAAACGGCATCACTTTGATGCCGTAAGCACGCACCCACGAAGGCACCGGAATTTGCAGCTTTTTCATCGCCTCCACTCCAGCGCATGAGAGGTGTAAAAGCCGTGCGCGATGCGTCGATCGCGACCCGCGTGCCAACCGGTGGTCCCCAGCTCGGTGTGCAAGGCCAGATGCAATCGACTGGCGGCGATGGGTTCCAATGCGGGCGAGCGGTCGCTGCGCGGAAACATCCGGCCCACCCGGTGCATGGCTGCCAGCAAAGGGGTGCGTGGCGCAAACGTGAACAGCATCGAGCCCCGGGTGCGCGGTGCCAGACGGCCCAGGGCTTGGGCGATTTGTTCGCAGGGGTAATGAATCAGCGAGTCCATCGCCACCACATGATCAAACGTTCCCAGGCTCTCGTCGAGCATGTCACCCGAGCAAAAACGGATGCGCTGTGCCAGATCGGGGCTTTGCTCGGCCAGGCGTTCGGCCGCCAATTGAACCAGCGTCGGAGAAAGGTCGATGGCCACCACTTCAGCGCCGCGCTCGGCCGCCTCGATCGCCAAAGCGCCCGTGCCGCAGCCGGCATCGAGCAGGCGCAAGCCGTGCATGTCTTGCGGCAGCCAGGACAACAGGGTGTCGCGCATCCGGTTGCGCCCCTCGCGCACGCTGCTGCGGATGTGCCCCAGTGGCTCTTGCGAGGTCAGCCGCGCCCAGGCCTGGGCAGCGGTGCGATCGAAATAATGCTCGATCTGCTCGCGACGTTGTTCATAGGCGATGGGTGGCATCAGTCAAACCCCAGCAAGTCAAAAATTTCACGGTCTTTCAAGGGCACTGCGGGCAGCGGGTCGCCACCGCGCCAGAGTTGGTCGGCCAGGCGCAAGTACTCTTCTTGTACCGCCAGCACCGCCGCATTGGGTTCGAGTTCGAACAGGGTCGACTTGGTCAGGCGGCTGCGGCGGATTTCATCCAGCATGGGAAAGTGCGCCAGGGTTTTCAGGCCGGTACGCTGGTTGAACTTGTCGATCTGGTCGGTGGTGTCGCTGCGGTTGGCGATCACACCGCCGAGGCGCACGTCGTAGTTTTTTGACTTGGCGCCAATCGCCTGCACGATGCGATTCATGGCAAAGATCGAATCGAAGTCGTTGGCGGTCACGATCAAGGCCCGGTCGGCGTGTTGCAAAGGGGCTGCAAAACCACCGCACACCACATCGCCCAAGACGTCAAAAATGACCACATCGGTGTCTTCGAGCAGGTGATGCTCCTTGAGCAACTTGACTGTTTGCCCCACCACATAGCCGCCGCAACCGGTGCCGGCAGGCGGACCGCCTGCTTCGACGCACATCACGCCGTTATAGCCCTGAAACACAAAGTCCTCCATGCGCAATTCTTCGGCATGAAAATCGACCGCTTCCAGCGCATCGATCACGGTGGGCATGAGCTTTTTGGTCAGGGTGAAGGTGGAGTCGTGCTTGGGGTCACAGCCGATTTGCAGCACGCGCTTGCCCAGTTTGCTGAAAGCCACGGACAGGTTGGATGACGTGGTGCTTTTGCCGATGCCGCCTTTGCCATAAATGGCAAACACTTTGGCGGTGCCGATTTTCACATTCGGGTCCATGTGCACTTGCACGCTGCCTTCACCGTCCTCCTTCTTGCGCTGGATGCTGGTGATGGGAACCCGGGTGGTTTCCACAAAGGTATCGTTCATGCGGGGAGTCCTTCTCTGACGCCTTCTAGGCGATCTTCTAGCTCGGCCCCGGCCTGTTGCAAGGCGGCCAGGGTTTGGGTGTCGGGTTGCCAGAAATTGCGCCGCGATGCTTCCAGCAACCGGTTGGCAAATTGGGCCGAGGCCGACGGGTTCAGTTGTGCCATGCGCTCGCGCATTTCAGGATCCAGGATGAAGGTTTGGGCCAGTTGCTGGTAGATCCAGGGCTGGATCTGACCGGTGGTGGCTGACCAGCCCATGGTGTTGGTCAGGTGCGATTCGATCTGGCGCACACCCTCAAAGCCGTGTTGCAGCATGCTTTCGTGCCATTTGGGATTGAGCATCCGGGTCCGGGTTTCGAGCGCCACTTGCTCGCCCAGGCTGCGCACCACCCCTTCGCCCTGGGTTTGATCGCCGATGTAAACCCCGGGAGCGGTCGCTGCGGCTCCTTGTGTGTGGTGCTTGGCTTGCAGCACCGCGCGGCTGAAGCCGCCCAAGGTGTCGAAATAGGTGTCGATGCTGGTCACGCCCAGCTCGACGCTGTCGACATTCTGGTAGGTCAGCGCCACTGTGCTGAGCACCGATTGCATCAGGGCTTGATGCCGAACCGGCTGTCCCTCGACCCCGTAAGCAAAGCCCTTGCGCTGCACAAAGGCGTCGCCCAACTCGTCTTCTTGTTCCCAGCAACTCGAGTCGACCAGGTGGTTCACATTGGCGCCATACGCGCCTTCCGCATTGCCGAACACCCGCAAAGCGGCGGTTTGCAGATCGACGCCATGTTCGCGCATGTAGGACAGGGTGTGCTTGCGGACAAAGTTTTGATCTTCGGCCTCATCGGCGCTGGCGGCCAGCAAAGAAGCCTCGGCCAGCAGCTTGATTTGCATCGGCAGCAAGTCGCGGAAGATGCCCGACAGGGTAATGACCACATCGATGCGGGGGCGGCCCAGTTCACTCAACGGGATCAGCTGTGCTCCGGCCAGTCGCCCGTAGTTGTCAAAACGCGGCATCGCTCCCATCAGGGCCAGGGCTTGCGCCATCGGCCCGCCTTCGGATTTGAGGTTGTCCGTGCCCCACAACACCATGGCGATGGTCTCGGGCAAAGGCATGCCATCGGCCTGACAGCGGTCCAGCAGTTTTTGCGCCTGCTGGCGACCGTCCTTGACGGCGAAATTCGAGGGCATGCGAAACGGATCCAGTCCGTGCACATTGCGTCCGGTCGGCAAGATTTGCGGGTTGCGAAGCAAGTCGCCGCCTGCTGCCGGCGCAATGTAGCGCCCGTCCAAGGCGCGCAACAGGCCTGAAATCTCGTGTTCTTGTTGCAACAATTCGTTGCTTTCCACCAATTGGCGCAGAGCGGATTTTTGGGTCGGGTCGAAGTCTTGCGGCATCAGCGATGCCCAGTTGCTGCCTTTTTGGGCCACGATGGCTTCGATCAGTCCTGCGCGATCGATGCCCATGGCTTGTGCCATGGCGCGCAGGGTCGACACGCGTTCCTCGGCGCTGGGCGCGCGCCCCATCACGTGCAAACCGTGCGGGATCAGGGCATATTCCATCTCCAGCAGTTGTGCCGTCAGGTCTTGCACCCACAGGGCCAGTGCAGCGTCATTGGCCGCAACCGGCAAGCCGGGCAAGTCCAGTGCCAGCGCCTGGGTTTGCAACAACTCCAGCAGGTTGTCGCGCTCGGAGTCGCTCAGATCGGGGTCGCGCCAGCGGTCGATGCCTTGCTTGAGTTCGGAGAGGCCTTTGTACAGACCGGCCTGGGTCACGCTGGGCGTGAGATAGCTCACCAGCGTGGCGGCCGAGCGGCGTTTGGCCAAAGCACCCTCGGAGGGGTTGTTGGCCGCATACAAGTAGACATGGGGCAGGGCGCCGATCAGGCGCTCAGGCCAGCACTCGCCTGACAGTCCGGTTTGCTTGCCCGGCATGAATTCGAGCGCGCCATGCGTCCCGAAGTGCAGCACGGCGTCGGCCTTTTGATCTTCTTTGATGTAGCGGTAAAAAGCACTGAAAGCGTGGGTGGGTGCACAACCGCGCTCGAACAACAGGCGCATCGGATCGCCTTCGTAGCCAAAGCCGGGTTGGAGCAGCACCTCGACCTGGCCCAAGCTCAGGCCCAGCACAAACAATTCACGACCATTGCTCAGTTGCGCACCGGGTGCCGGGCCCCACTCGGCCTCGATCTCGCGCAGCCAGGTTTCGCGTCGCACATGGTCGCTGGCCGCGATCCGGCGCAGCACGTTGGCCTGGGTCCCATGAAGCGGGGCATTGCCGTGCAACAGGCCTTCTCGCAGGGCGTCGACGCTGTCGGGCACTTGCACCGAATAGCCCTGTTGGGCCAGCGATTGCAGCGTGTTGTAGAGGGATTCGAAGACACCCAAAAAGGCCGCTGTGCCGACGTGTCCGGCCTGCGGCGGGAAGTTGAACAGCACAATGGCCAATTTGCGCTCGGCTTTGGGCTTGTGGCGCAGTGACACCCATTGGGCCACGCGTTCGGTCATGGTGTCGATGCGCTCAAAGCAAGGGTGCATGTCGTGCGCCTGGGTTTGAGCCTCGAAGGTGCAGTGTTTGGCGCAGCCCTGGCATTGGGTCCCGGCGGCGCCCGCACGACCGGCGAACACGGTCGGCGCCGTGGCACCGTCGAGTTCAGGGATGGCCACCATGATGGTGCTCTCGACCGGCAACAGGCCGCGCTGCGCCTGTGCCCACTGGTCGATCGACTGGAACTCCAACGGATGCGCACAGACATAAGGCACATCCAGTTTTTTCAACAAGGCTTCGGCCGCTTGGGCGTCGTTGTAGGCCGGGCCACCGACCAGCGAGAACCCCGTCAGCGACAGCAGGGCGTCAATTTGGGGTTGGCCGTCACGCATGAAGAACTGCTCGACCGCCGGACGTGCGTCCAGTCCGCTGGCAAAGGCGGGAATGACCCGCAAGCCACGGGCTTCGCAGGCGTCAATCACCGCGTCGTAGTGGGCGGTGTTGCCTGACAGCAAATAGCTGCGCAACAGCAACAAGCCCACAGCGGGTGCGTCTTTCAGCCCTTTGGGGCTGGGCAGGTCGCGCATCTTTTCGCTCAGGCGAGATTTCATGCGCGGGTGGTAGACGCCCACTTCAGGGTATTCAATCGGGTCTTCGACGCAGGCCAGTTGGCGCAAGGCCTGGCGCGGCCCTTGAGCGTAGCGGTGCACCAGCACATGCATCATGCGGCGCAAATTTTCTTCCGACCCTGCCAGCCAGAATCGCATGACCAGAAAAAACACCCGCAAGTCCTGGGCGGTGCCCGGAATCAGCCGCAGCAATTTGGGCAAGCGCCTCAACATGGTCATCTGGCGTGCGCCGGCTGAGGTGCTGGGTGCGCCTTTGGCGTCACTCCCGGAGGATTTGGGGCGCAGTTTTTTAAGCAACCCCATCAGTCCGCCGCTTTGTTGTCCGGCCACATACTTGCCCATGCGGGTCAGTTGCATGACCTCGGGCGCCGACATGATGCACACCATGGCGTCGCAGTGCTCGCGCCGGGCTTGCAAATCGGCCAGCACCGGCAGGAAGTGGTCTTCCATGAACAGCATGCTGACGATCACCAGATCGGCTTGTCCCACATCGGCGCGACAAGCTTGCAAAGCCTGCGTGTCGGCACGCCACTGGGCGGCGGTGTGGACGCTCAAGGACAGCCCCGGGATTTCGCGTGCCAGCACGCGCTGGACGCGAGACGCCGCGCTGGCCAGGTGGTGATCCATGGTCAGCAGCGTCACCCGCATGGGGAGCGCTTCAGCGGCTGTAGTGGGCTTTGGCATCGTAGAGGGTCTCGACGGTGATGGTTTGCACGCCCGCTTCAAGCGCGTAGCGCTCGGTGTTGCGGCGCGCTTTGCTGCGCACAAAAAACGGGATCTTGCCCAACTCGCGCTCGGCTTCCGGGGTCCATCGCCCGGTTTCGCTGGCCGTGGTTGCGGGGGCAGGCGCCGTGGCGGGCTCAGGCGCGCTGGTCTGTACAGGTTTGTCTGCGACAACGGCGTTCAATTCGGTGGACGCATGACCGAGGTGCGAGGGGGCGGCCTGTCCATGGAATTCAAAGTCTTCCCGGAACATCCCCAGCAGATGCTCTTCCAGTCCCATCATCAGCGGGTGGATCCAGGTGTCGAACATCACGTTCGAGCCCTCCGCCCCCATTTGCGGTGAGTAGCGTGCGGGGAAATCTTGCACATGCACCGGGGCCGAGATGACCGCGCAGGGCATGCCATGCCGCTTGGCGATGTGACGCTCCATTTGCGTGCCCAGAATCAATTCGGGCTGCAGGGCCTCGATGGCGGCTTCTACTTCCAGGTGGTTGTCGGTGATCAGGGCTTGCAAGCCCATCTCGGTCGCCAGTTCGCGCACATCGCGCGCAAATTCACGGCTGTAGGTGCCCAGCCCGACCACCTCAAAGCCCATTTCATCGCGCGCGATGCGGGCCGCAGCCATGGCGTGGGTGGCATCGCCAAACACAAACACCCGCTTGCCGGTCAGGTAAGTCGAGTCCACCGATTGGGCGTACCAGCGCGATGCGGGCGAGGTCAGGTCAGGGCCGGGCAGGCCGGCCAATTGGCAGACTTCGGCGACAAAGCGGGCCGTGGCCCCACGCCCGATCGGGACCGTGCGGGTGCAAGGCATGCCGAATTGGCGTTGCAGCCAATCGGCGCTGGTCTTGCCGATTTCGGGGTACATCAACACATTGAAATCGGCATCGGGCAGGCGTTGTAAATCGGCGAAGGTGGCCTGCCAGGGGGCCACCACCGACACCTCGATGCCCAGGTCTTGCAGCAATCGGGTGATTTCCAGCACATCATCCCGGTGCCGAAATCCCAGTGCCGTGGCCCCGAGCAGGTTGCACTTGGGGCGCCGCCCGGTGCCGCTGGCCGCTGGCTCGGTCTTGGCGCGACCGGCCAAGGCGGCCCGCACCAGGTGATAAAAAGTTTCTGACGCGCCCCAGTTTTCTTTGCGTTGGTAAGAGGGCAATTCCAGGGGCACCACCGGGATCGACAAGCCCAGGTTCTGGCACAGCCCGCCCGGGTCGTCTTGCAGCAACTCGGCGGTGCACGATGCCCCCACCAGCAAAGCGTCGGGCTGATAGCGCTCGCAGGCATCGCGCACCGAGCGTTGGAACAGAGCGGATGTATCGGCCCCCAGATCCCGGGCTTGGAAGGTGGTGTAGGTGACCGGTGGCCGCTGCTTGCGCCGCTCGATCATGGTGAACAGCAAATCGGCATAGGTATCCCCTTGCGGGGCGTGCAGGACATAGTGGATGCCGCGCATGGCGGTGGCGATGCGCATCGCACCCACATGCGGCGGTCCCTCATAGGTCCACAGAGTCAGTTCCATGCTTTGCTCCTCATGCCACCAACCTCTCGCGCCGGTTCAAGGGCCGCGCCAGCAAGGCGGCCAGGTCGCTGGCCTGTTCATAACCCTGGATGGGGCTAAAGACCAGCTCTATCGACCATTTGGTCGCCACGCCCCGGGCTTCCAGCGGATTGGCCAGGCCCAGTCCGCACACCACCAGGTCAGGTTGTTGCGCCAGGCAGCGATCGAGCTGCCGGTCCACATCCTGGCCTTCGCTCAAGACCACATCTGCGGGCAGCAAGGCCAGCTCGGGCGCCATCAGGTTTTTGTGCAAATAAGGCGTGCCCACTTCGAGCAAGCGCATGCCCAATTCGCGTTGGACAAAGCGTGCCAGCGGCACTTCGAGCTGAGAGTCCGGGAAGAAAAAGATGCCTTTGCCTTCGAGTTTGGCCCGTTGCCGAGCCAAGGCCGCCATGGCGCGCTGGCGCGGTGCCTCGGTCACTTGTTCGACCACGCTGGCGTCGATTTCACAGGACCGGGCGATGGCTTGCAGCCAAAGCGTGGTGCCTTCGACGCCCAGGGGGTAAACCGATTCGATCTGCTTCAAACCCATGGCGCGCAGGCCCTGGGCGGTGTCGGACAAAAAGGGTTGCGCCAGCACAAAGCGGGTGTTGGGGCCGACCGCCGGCAATTGCACACTGTGGCGGGGCGGAAAGAAATCGACCGCCTGTACACCCATTTGACCCAGGAGGGTGCGCATCTGGTCCTCGACCACATCGGCCAAGGCGCCCACCACCAGCACATGGCGTTGCGCGTCGCTGCGTTGCGGCAGGTGTGGCACCATGGCTTTGAGGCAGGCGTCCTCACCTTGAGTGAAGGTGGTCTCGATGCCGCTGCCCGAATAATGCAACACCCGCACTTGCGAGGCATTCTTTTGACCCAGGCGCTGTGCGGCCCGCGCCAGGTCCAGTTTGATCACTTCAGACGGGCACGAGCCGACCAGAAACAGGGTTTTGATTTGCGGCCGGCGCGCCAGCAACTCCGTCACCACGCGGTCAAGTTCTTCGTGGGCGTCGGCCAGTCCGGCCAGATCGCGTTCGCCGATGATGGCGGTCCCGAAGCGCGGTTCGGCAAAGATCATCACCCCGGCCGCCGACTGCATCAGGTGGGCACAAGTGCGCGATCCCACGATCAGGAAAAAAGCATCTTGCATTTTGCGGTGCAACCAGATGATCCCGGTCAGGCCGCAAAACACCTCGTGTTGGCCACGCTCGCGCAACACTTGGGGCTCGGCGCAGGCTTCGGTTTGAACCGGTACAGGAAAAGCCCTCATGCCACGCTCCCGTAACGCGAGGTTGAAGGCTGCAAGTCATGGCCCGTCGTGGGCTCTGAGCTCAGCCGAGCCAGGCGCAATTTCCAAACAAACTGAATGGCGTTGACCACATAACTGGCATAAGCCGCCAACGCCAGCCAGAGCAATTCAGTGCTGCCCAGCCAGCCGCTCCACCATCCCGCCAGATAGGCCGTGTGCAAAGCCATCACCCCCATGCTCACCACGTCTTCCCAGAAGAAACTGGGGGCAAAAAGGTATTGGCCAAAAACCGCTTTTTCCCAGATGCAGCCGGTGATCATGATGAGATAGAGCACCCCGGTCTTGATCGCCACCGACCACAAGGCCCATTCGGGATCGAGGCCCCAGACCAGACTGCGAGTCACCAGCACCAGGCTGACCAAAAACACCAGGAATTGCACCGGTGCCAGAATGCCTTGCACCACCGTCCAGGCGGAATGGTCACGCCGCCACCGCTGTTCGGGGGTGTAGAGCGCGGGACGCTGGGGTTCAAGTTCAGGCATTCGGGGCTTTCGGTGGCGACATGACCCACTTTAAAGCGCACACCGAAAAGTGTCAACATAAATTGACGATCAAATAAATTTACAATTCAAGGGTTTTCCCTAATCTCAAAATGCCATTCTTTGATAAAACTCTAGTCACAGAACTCCAACATCTTCCATAATTTTGGTTAGAGGTCTCAAATTGATCGGCGGAACCCTTGAACTCAAACAACCCTTCCTTCCAAACTGCGCGCGCCGCGGGCAGCGCAGGAGCGGTTGTTTCCGCCCTGCAAGCTGAACACGCCGCCCACCTGGCACGGCTGAGCCTCCAGGACAATTCCGATTTGCACACGTGCATTGCCCAGTGGCGTGACCTGGGTCTGGGTCTGCCTCACATTTACATGCATGGCATCACCGAGGCCGCCCGCACGTTGGGGCGGTGGTGGCTGACCGATGAGATCGATTTTGCGTCGGTGACCGTGGGCAGTTCACGCTTGCACCGCTTGCTCTACGATCTCAGCCCCGATTTTTTGGCCGATGCCAAGTCCCCTTTGGGAGCCACGGTGCTCATGTTGGCCGAGCCCGAGTCCCAGCACACCATGGGCTTGTTCATGTTGTCCGAGTTTTTCAGGCGTGCCGGCTGGTACACCCTGATCGAGCAACCTCGACTCGACGCCAATGTGTTGCGCCTGTTGTCGGCCCATTGGGTCGATGTGCTGGCGCTGTCGGTCAGCACCGACCGGCAATTGGATGCGCTGGCGGTGTTGGTTCGCCAGGCCCGCAAGCTCAGTCCGAATCCGCGCATGGTCATCATCGCCGGCGGCCCCATGGTCAGCAGCCACCCCGAGCAGTTGGTTGCACTGGGGGTCGATTGGCTGGGCGAAGATGCCAGCAGCACGGTCGATCGGGCCACTTTGGACCTGGGGGACTTAACCCCTCTGAATTGATGACCTTTTGTTGCTACACTGCCGAGCAAGGTTTACAGTCTGACCTGACGCCAAACTGACCCACAACAATAAAAAATCCGCCAACATGGACCTCCCCGCGCTCAAACCGTCTGGTCTTTTGAAGCTCATCGACAAGACGGCCGACATCGCCCTTTTGCTCGATGAGGACAACCGCATCGTTGATGTGTCCATGGTGCACTCTGAACTCAATGTGCTGGGTGCCGAGCGCTGGTTGGGCCAACCCCTGACCGGAGTGGTCACCCCCGAGAGCGTGGGCAAAATCAACGAGTTGCTGCTGGCCTGTCGCAACGATGCTGACAGCGGCTGGCGGCAGGTCAACCACCCCGTGCCGGGCATGGAAGACGTCGCGATCCAGTACACCGGCATGGTGTTGGACAAAGCCGGGCAAGTGCTGCTGCTGGGGCGCGACATGCAGGCGCTGTCTTTGTTGCAGCGGCGGCTGGTCGAAACCCAGCAATCCATGGAGCGCGACTTCGTGCGTTTGCGCCATGTCGAGTCGCGTTACCGCATTTTGCTCGACACCAGCCGCGAGCCGGTGTTGTTGGTCGATGCCAACAGCGACAAGGTTTCCGATGCCAATCTGGCTGCCCAAGCCATGGTTCGCGACGGCCAGCGCCGGCTGGTCGGGCGTGATGTGCTCGATTGTTTCGAGGACAGCGCACGCGACGATCTGAAAGCCGCCTTGCGCATGGCCCTGGCCACCGGCCGCATTGAAGTTTGCCGCGCCCGCCCGGTGGGTGCGACCGCCGACTACTCGGTGTCATGCATCATGTTCCGGCAGGAAAACGGCGCTCAGTTGTTGTTGCGCATGTTTCCGCTCGATCAGGCCTCCCCGGCCAAGTCTTTGCCCGGTCAGACCGAGCCGCTGGACGAGTTGTTGCGTCGCGCCCCGGTGGGCCTGTTGCTGACGGACCGTCAGGGCCGCATTCAGGACGCCAACGAAGAATTTTTGCAACTGGTGGGCGCTTTGTCTGCGGGGCAATTGCAAGGCCAGCCGATCGAAGACTGGCTGGGTCGCAACTCAGTCGATTGGGGCGTGATCAGCACCCATCTGCGCCAGTTGCACCCGGTGCGTGGCTTTGCCACCGAACTCAAGACCTTGTCGGGCCTGAATGTGCCGATCGAAATCAGTGCCATTTCGCTTGCCGAGCCGGAAGGGGCCTACGCCTTTTTCGTGCGCGATGTCGAGCGCCAGCGGGTGATCGAGTCGCCTGCGGCGAGCCCGGCGTTGGCAGGCCAGTTGTCCGAACTCTCCAGCCTGGTCGGGCGCATGCCCATCAAAGACATCGTGGGGGAGACCACCGACATGATCGAGCGCAGTTGCATCCAGTCGGCCCTGACCCTGACCCAGAACAACCGCGCCTCGGCAGCCGAAATGCTGGGGTTGTCGAGACAGAGCCTTTACGTCAAGTTGCGCCGATTCGGCATGTTGGCCGAAGATGAGAAGGTATAGTTTTCATCTTAAAGTGTAAACAACACTTGACATTTAAACGCTTCCCCCAAAAAATGGGGGCATGCAGCTTCCTCAGCCTGGCGCCGTCGCCCAACTGCTCAAACCGATCACCTGGTTTCCGCCCATGTGGGCGTTTGCCTGTGGCGTGGTGGCCTCGGGGCAGGGGCTGAGCAACCAAATCTGGATGATTCTGTTGGGCCTGGTTCTCACCGGCCCACTGGTCTGCGCCAGCAGCCAGGCGGTCAACGACTGGTTTGACCGCCACGTTGACGCCATCAACGAGCCCCAGCGCCCGATCCCATCCGGGCGCATGCCGGGGCGCTGGGGGCTGTACATCGCCATTTTGTGGACCGGCCTGTCGGTCTTGTGGTCGTGGCAATTGGGCATTTGGGGCTTTTATGCCACTTTGCTCGGCCTGGCCCTGTCGTGGGCCTATAGTGCACCCCCTTTTCGCCTCAAAGCCAATGGCTGGTGGGGCAATGCCGCCTGCGCACTGAGCTACGAGGGTTTGGCCTGGATCACCGGTGCCGCCGTGATGTTGGGCGGTGCTTTTCCCGACTCCCATTCGCTGGTGCTGGCCTTGCTCTACAGCCTGGGGGCGCACGGCATCATGACGCTGAACGATTTCAAGGCGGTGCAGGGCGACGCCCGCATGGGGGTGCGCTCGCTGCCGGTGCAGTTGGGCGTGCACCGGGCTGCCCGGGTGGCTTGTCTGATGATGCAAGTGCCTCAATGGGCCGTGGCGGCTTATTTGATGCAGCTTGAATTGCCCTGGCATGCACTCGGCGTGCTCGCGCTGTCGTTGGCCCAAGTGCCTCTGATGCAGCGCTTCATGGCTCAACCGGTCGAGCGTGCCCTGAGTCTGAGTGCCTTGGGCGTGCCGCTGTATGTCAGCGGCATGATGGTCAGCGCCTGGGGGTTGCGCAGTTTGGGAGGCTTGCCATGAATCTCGTCGCAGGCCAATTGGGCTGGCTGGCCATTTTGCGTCTGGGCCTGGTGCAAGCCAGCCTCGGCGCCATGGTGGTGCTGGCCACATCGACGCTGAACCGGATCATGGTGGTTGAGTTGGCTTTGCCTGCCCTGGTCCCGGGCTTGCTGGTGGGTTTCCACTACGCCATCCAGCTGGTGCGACCCCGCATGGGCTTTGGGGCCGATCGGGGACGCCGCTGCACCCCGTGGATGATCGGCGGGGTGGTCACGCTGGCCATGGGCGGCAACCTGGCCGCCTGGGGCACGATCCACATGGCGCAGTCTTATCACGCCGGACTGGCGGTGTGCCTGCTGGCCTTTGGCCTGATCGGCTTGGGGGTGAGTGCCACCGGCACTTCGCTGCTGGCGCTCATGGCCAAGCGCGTGCCCGAGGCCATGCGCGCTCCGGCCGCCACCACCGTGTGGGTGATGATGATCATGGGCTTTGCCATCACTGCCGTGACGGTGGGCAAGCTGATCGAGCCCTATTCACCGCAACGGTTGCTCGACGTCACCGCAGGTCTGGGCCTGGTCATCGTGGCGCTGACGGTGCTCAGTTTGTGGCGGTTGGAGACGGGCCTTGACCCTGCCGCGTCAGCCACTTCGGGCACGCCGGGCGGCTCCATGCGGCAAGTGCGTGATTTCCGGCAGGCTCTGGCGCTGGTTTGGCAAGACCCGCAGGCCCGCTTGTTCACTTTGTTCGTCTTCTTGTCGATGCTCGCCTACAGTTCGCAAGACCTGGTGCTCGAACCCTTTGCCGGCGCCATCTTCGGCATGACACCGGGTGAGACCACCCAGCTCTCGGGCGTGCACCACAGCGGGGTGCTGATCGGTATGCTGGCGGTGGCTTTGGCGGGCAGCCGCCGCGTGCGCGGTCGATTGGGCAGTGTGCAAGCCTGGATGGTGGGCGGTTGTCTGGCCTCGGCGCTGGCCATGGCCGGGCTGGCTTCGGCCGGTTTGCAGGGCGGGGCCTGGCCGCTCAAGGCCAATGTGGTTTTGCTGGGCATGGCCAATGGCGCGTTCTCGATCGCCGCCATCGCCACCATGATGCGCCTGGCCAACGCCGGCGGCGGTGACAGCCAGGGCACGCGCATGGGCCTGTGGGGCGCTGCACAGGCGCTGGCATTTGGTTTGGGGGGCGTGCTGGGCACGGCCCTGAGTGATCTGGCACACGCGCTGCTGGGTGAGTCGGGCTGGGCTTACGCCTCGGTCTTTTCGATGGAATCGGTGATGTTTCTGGTGTCGGCGCTGTGTGCGGTCCATGTGGGCCGCACCAAGGTGGCGCAGCCCCAGCAGGAACTTGCCACGCACCCCGCGATGGGGCACAAGGGATTGTCATGAGCACACCGCAATTTGATGTCGTCGTGATCGGTGGCGGGCCTTCGGGCGCCACCGCCGCTCAAGAGTTGGCCCAGCAAGGCTGGCGCGTGATGTTGCTCGACCGGCAGGGGCGCACCAAGCCTTGTGGTGGCGCCATTCCGCCGCGCCTGATCCGCGATTACGCCATACCCGACGAACTGCTGGTCGCCAAAATCCGGACCGCCCGCATGGTGGCCCCCTCCAACCGCGAGGTCGACATCCGCATCGACAACGGTTTTGTCGGCATGGTCGACCGCGACGTCTTTGACGAATGGCTGCGCCAACGTGCGGCGCAAAGCGGGGCAGTGCGCGAGCGCGGCCGCTTCGAGCGCCTTGAATCCGATCCGGCGGGTGGACAATGGGTTCACTACGAGCAACGGGACGCGCAGGGCGGGACCCGGGCTGCCAGCGTCCATGCCCGTTTGGTCATCGGCGCCGACGGGGCCCGCTCGGAGGTGGCACGCCAGGCGATTGCCGACGCCGACAAAACCAAGCTGGTGTTTGCTTACCACGAGATTTTGCAGGCCCCGCAGGGCCAGCCCGGGTACGACCCCGAGCGCTGCGATGTCTGGTATCAGGGTCATCTGTCACCCGATTTCTACGGCTGGGTCTTCCCGCACGGCAAAACGCTCAGTGTGGGCACCGGCAGCGCCGACAAGGGGTTTTCTTTGCGCACGGGTGTGGCGCGTTTGCGCGATGCTGCCGGCCTGACCGGCTGCGCCACCTTGCGCCGCGAGGGCGCCCCCATTCCCCTCAAGCCGCTGCCCCGCTGGGACAACGGGCGCGACGTCATCCTGACCGGTGACGCCGCCGGCGTGGTGGCCCCGTCGTCGGGCGAGGGCATCTACTACGCCATGGCGTGTGGCACCCAGGTCGCCCAGGCGGTCCATGCCAGCCTCCAAGCCAACGACCCGGTCTTGCTCAAGCAAGCGCGCAAGAAGTTCCTCAAAGAGCACGGGCGGGTGTTCTGGGTGTTGGGCCTGATGCAACATTTCTGGTATCAGAACGACCGCCGTCGCGAGCGCTTTGTCGCCATGTGCGATGACCGCGATGTTCAGCAATTGACCTTTGACGCGTACATGAACAAGCGGCTGGTTCGGCGCAAACCGCTGGCCCATGTCAAAATCTTTTTCAAAGATTTGGCACACTTGTTCGGATTCGCACGCGTATGACCCTTCCCCGTCGCTGGCCCAGTTTGTGGGTCGCGCTGGCCATCAGCTATGCGGTGGCCGGTGTGGGCGGTGCCCTGACCGACATCGGTCCGTGGTACCTGGCCCTGAAACAACCCGATTGGAAGCCGCCAGACCTCTGGTTCGGCCCGATCTGGACCACTTTGTTCACCCTGGCCGCGATCAGCGGCTGGCTGGCCTGGCATGCCGCCCAGTGGCCGCACCACCGGCGTCGGGTGGTGTTGCTGTTTGCCATCAACGCCGTGTTCAACGTCGGCTGGAGCGCGCTCTTTTTTGCCCTCAAGCGACCCGACTGGGCGATGGTCGAGTGGGGCTTTTTGTGGGCCTCGATCGTGCTGCTGATCGTCGGCTTGTGGCGCGTGTCACGCCTGGCGGCTTTGCTCAACCTGCCTTATCTGGCCTGGGTCTCGCTGGCGGGGCTGCTGAATTGGCAGAACGTGCTGATGAATGGGCCGTTTCCCAACGTCTGAGGGTGGGCTCTTGAAACGTCGGCTTACCGGACAGTTCGCCTGGCGCCTGTTGCCCCAGCGGAGCATCGGAGGCACTGAGTTTTCTCTTGATCGAGCCGCCTGATGGCCATACAGTGCATCGTCATGCTTTCAACGCGAGGCATGACCATGGCAGCCCCTTCACCAAACTAAACGCCGACTCCAACCCCCTGTGTTCGTGTTCCTGCCAGCGTCAATGCGCAAGTGCAGACCATGGCCAAGTCCACGACTTTCACCAATTGCCGTGTGAAACTGGGGGTCTAGCCAACTGCCCCTCATCGTGGGCACCGGGGGCATGCCTCTGGACCTTGGGTTCAACCCCTGATGGGTACAGAGATCCGCCCCCGCCACGCTCAAGTGGCGAAGGGGGGCGTCGTGCCGGCTGAGAAAGCCCGCATCGCATTCAGGCAGTCGTTTGGCCATTTTGGGTGCCCACGGGGATCGAACCCTTGACCGTGCTGCGTACCAGCCGCCGCTGGACTGAAGGGGATTTATTGATCTATTATGAATTACATGTTATGTAAAAAATAATTAATTAGAATGACTCATCAACCAACCCATACCTTGGAGATGAGGCATGTCCAACCCTGGCAACGGAACCCCACCCACACAGTTTCATGAAAAAAAGGGGTCTGTGGCAACCCGCTCGGTTTCCATGAATCAACCTGATTTAGCCCATCCCGTCGTTGCCAGTCCCGCTCCTTTGTCGTCGCAGCCCCCTGGTCAAGCGGGGCCGTTGGCCTCATCCAGATCCCGACCCCGGCGCAAAGCGAACCAGACCGACGCCGTCGATCCCGTGCAAGTGCTCAGCGACAGCATGACGCCCGGCAGTGCCGATGGGGTCGTGGCTTCGGATTCTGCGGTGGGCTTTGTCGCAGGTGACTTGCTGGCCGATTCGTCGTTGGGGTCTGCGGAAACCGAAGGCGATCTCATCTTGGCGCAGGCCGAAGCGGTCAGCACACCCTCGGTCGTGGCTTCTTCGGCGACCGCACCCGCCGCTGCGGCAGCAACCAGTGGTATGGCTGCTCTTGCGCCAGCTGTGGTGGTGGCGGGTGTTGCGGCGTCTTCCCTTGCCAACGTGCCTCAGACCGCAGCATCTCTCCCGGTCGACAACACCGCGCCCACCATCAGCACGACCACACTGACGCTGGCCGAGAACCAGACGGCGGCGGGCAGGCTGGTGGCCAGCGACAACGTCACCCCGGCGGGGTCGTTGGTGTGGGCCTTTGAGTCGGGCGGCACCGACAACGCCTTGTTCAGCCTGAACACCAGCACCGGGGCTTTGAATTTCTTGAGCGCACCCGACTTCGAGGGCACGCATTCGGCCACCTACAGCGTGAAGGTCAAGGCCACCGATGCGGCGGGTAACGCCGGGACCCAGACGGTCAGCATCGTGGTGACCGACGTCAACGAAGCTCCGACCGCACTGACCCTGAACAACACGGTGAGCACGCTGGCCGAGAACAGCAGCACCTCCAGCCCTGTGAAGGTGGCCGACATCGTCATCACCGACGACGCGCTGGGCACCCGCACCGTCACCCTGAGCGGGGCCGATGCCAGCCATTTCGAAGTCAGTGGCGGCAGCCTTTTTCTGAAGGCCGGCACCAGCCTGCACTTCGAGGCCAAAGCGGCGTATGCCGTGACGCTCGCGGTCAGTGATGCTGCGGTGGCGGGCAGCACCCCGGTGACCCGCGTCTTTAGCCTGAGCGTGACCAATGTCGATGAAGCCGGCAGCATCACCGTCAGCGGATCGGCGACCCAAGGGCAAGTGCTGACCGCAAGCAAAATCAGCGACCCCGACAACGGGATCACAGGCATCACCTACCAGTGGCAGCGCAACGATGGCTCTGTGGCTGCCCCCAACTGGATGGCCATCAGCGGCGCAACGGGTGACACCTTCACCCTGACCCAAGATCAGGTGGGCAAGGCCATCCGCGTGGTGGTCACCTACGCCGACGCCTTGGGCTCTGGCAAAACTGCTACCTCTGCCCCCACGGCGGCGGTCATCAGCGTCCCGGCCAACCCACCGCTTCAGTTATCGGCTGTGGGTGCCGGCGTGGGAGGCTTTGTGATCAACGGGCAGGCTGTAGACGACCAGAGTGGTTACAGTGTGTCCTCGGCGGGCGACGTCAATGGCGACGGGTTGGATGACCTGATCGTCGGGGCTCCTTTTTCCGACCCGGCTGCGGGCGGGGATGCCGGGCGCAGTTATGTGGTGTTTGGCAAGACCAGCATGACCGCGGTCAACCTGTCGACGGTGGCGGGTGGCACGGGCGGCTTTGTGATCAACGGGCAGGCTGCAGCGGACCAGAGTGGTTACAGTGTGTCCTCGGCGGGCGACGTCAACGGCGATGGCTTGGGCGACCTGATCGTGGGAGCTAACACGGCCAACTCGGGTGCGGGTATCTTTGCCGGTCGCAGTTATGTGGTGTTTGGCAAGACCAACACCACTGCGGTCAACCTGTCGGCGGTGGCGGCTGGCACGGGCGGCTTTGTGATCAACGGGCAGGATGTAGGCGACCAGAGCGGTTACAGTGTTTCCGCGGCGGGCGACGTCAATGGGGACGGCTTGGGCGACCTGATCGTCGGGGCTTACGGGGCCTCTACGGCTTTGGATAGTTTTGCGGGTCGCAGTTATTTGGTGTTTGGCAAGACCTCCACCACTGCGGTCAACTTGTCGGCGGTGGCGGGTGGCACAGGCGGCCTAGTGATCAACGGGCAGGCTGAAGACGGCCAGAGTGGTTACAGTGTGTCCTCGGCGGGCGACGTCAACGGCGATGGCTTGAGCGACCTGATCGTAGGGGCCACCAGGTCCGACCCGGCTGCGGGCGGCAATGCCGGGCGCAGTTATGTGGTGTTTGGCAAGACCTCCAGCACCGCGGTCAACCTGTCGACGGTGGCGGGTGGCACGGGCGGCTTTGTGATCAACGGGCAGTGTGCAGGAGACCTGAGTGGTGTCAGTGTGTCCTCGGCGGGCGACGTCAACGGCGACGGGTTGGGTGACCTGATCGTTGGAGCCAAAGATGCTGACCCGGCTGCAGGCAGCGATGCCGGTCGCAGTTATGTGGTGTTTGGCAAGACCTCCACCACGGCAGTCGACCTGTCGGCGGTGGCGGGTGGCACGGGCGGCTTTGTGATCAACGGGCAGTGTGCAGGCGACTGGAGTGGTGCCAGTGTGTCTTCAGCGGGCGACATGAATGGGGACGGCTTGGGCGACCTGATCGTGGGGGCTAGCGTGGCCGACCCGGCTGCGGGTAGCAATTCCGGTCGCAGTTATGTGGTGTTTGGCAAGACCAGCACGAATGCGGTCGACCTGTCGAAAGTGGTGGCGGGCATGGATGGCTTTGTGATCAACGGGGAGGCTGCATTCGACCAGAGTGGTTACAGTGTGTCCTCGGCGGGCGACGTCAACGGCGATGGCTTGGGCGACCTGATCGTCGGGGCATACCAGGCCGACCCGGGTGGGGTCAGCAATGCCGGTCGCAGTTATGTGATTTTCGGGTCGACCACGGGCTCTTTTGTCAACACGATGGTCGATCAGTTGGGCACCAGTGGAGCGGATACGCTGACCGGTACCCCGGGCAACGATGGTTTGGTGGGCGGTGCCGGCAATGACTTGCTGGTGGGCAACGGCGGTGCCGATGTGTTGTACGGCGGCGCTGGCGATGATGTGGTGGTGCTCAATGCCAGCAACCTCATGGCATTGCAAAGCCCCATGGGTTCGGGCGGCAACACCGACCGGCTGTCTCGCGTGGACGGTGGCAGCGGATTGGACACGCTGCAACTCAGCGGGTCGGGTTTGTCGTTGAA
>JACCED010441875.1_pt1 | contig 35673 bp, 29 predicted proteins | sample 7455021 | NCBI WGS metagenome assembly JACCED01 (sample SAMN15323456, study PRJNA562643) | freshwater metagenome | isolation source: river surface water | place: USA:Blue River Watershed | collected 2017-08-19
AATTATTTGTTATAATTATATAATAAATTTAAATTAACTATTTATAATAATCTTCCATTTTTTTGGAAAAAATAAATATATCATTTTTTATATCGGAAAAAAGAAAAATAGATTAAAATATAAAATCAGAGAATTACATCTTTTGGAAAAAACCTCTATCAAAAATCTATTTTAAATTTCTTCCAAAAAAATGGAAGAGTACTAATAAAAAATTATATTATTAATAAATAATTATTTTAGCATTAATTATTTGTTATAATTATATAATAAATTTAAATTAACTATTTATAATAATCTTCCATTTTTTTGGAAAATATAAATATACAATTTTTTATATCGGAAAAAAGAAAAATAGATTAAAATATAAAATCAGAGAATTACATCTTTTGAAAAAAACCTCTATAAAAAATCTATTTTAAATTTCTTCCAAAAAAATGGAAGAGTACTAATAAAAATTTTTTTATAAAAATATTATATATATTTATAATAAATAATCAAATGAATAATATACAAGAATTTGTAGATTATTGGAAAAATCAAGATCAAAACAAACCTGATAAATTTAAAAAAGAATATTTAATTTATAAAAAAGATAACAAAAATATTGATATATTGGATGAAGATAAAATTATGAATCAATTTGTTTTAGATAATCCATTTATATCTTTCAAAGAATTCAACGATATTATTATAAAAAATAATTTAATAGATACAAATAATAAAAATTATAAAATTCCGTATGAATTTTATTTATTATCAAAAATATTATATGAAAATCCTACAAATGAAAATAAAATAAAAGAAATAGGATATAAGATTTATTCATACGGTGATACAAAATTAATGCGATTTATTTATTCAATTTTATCTATTATTCACAAACAATATAATTGTTCTGTTATAAAAGGACAAAATGTGATATATGACATTTATTGGTCTCAAATTATTGAAAATTGGAAAATTAGTAAAACACTTTTATCAAATATTCAGAAGTAAACCTATAAGCTAAAGGGTCATTAATAAAAGAGGGTTGAATATAGTTTTTATCATTTATTTCTATCAATTTTTCAAATTCATAATACGATAAATCTAAATCATTGTATTTTTTATTTTTAATAGTATTAAAAAATACATAATTTCGCATTTGATGATTTAAATTAAAATAAATATGCATAAATAAATAATGATGTTGAAAATGTTTTTTACCATTTTTTAATATTACAGGATTCATTTTCATTTTAGATAAATAATCTATTAAATATTTTTTAAATAAATCAAATCTCTCTCTATATTTTTCAATTATTCCCAATTTTTCTACAATTAATTTTTCTATTTTATTATTTAATTTGTATTTTTTTAATTCAATGCTACTATCAAAATCTGCATTATCACCAAATAATATAGTAATAAATAATTTTAAATTATCTGTTATTTTACTCCAATAAGGATTAACAAAAGGATTTATATATTTATTATTCCAAAAATATTCATTATTATCTTGATAATTTTTAATATATTTTAATTCTATTTTTTTTGTATTTTTATTTATCATAGGAATGCAAACTGAACTTAATTCGAAATCTAATATTTTTATAATATTTTTACTTTCAAAATTATTATTTTTAATGGCTTTCTTATTTATCATAATATTGCTAAAATGAAAATCACCATGTATGAAATTAACTTCGTCTTGTAAAGTTTTTAAATTTCTAAATAAAATATATAATATTTTTGAAAAATTATTTTGAACTAATTGTTTTGTTTTCAAAAAATTAATATCTTTTGTATAATTATTTGTATCAATCATTCTTAATAATTCATATCCATTTACTTTTTCCATTTTTATTTTACATACTCTTTTATAAAATATTATATCTTCTATTTTTAATACTATATTATTATTCACTTTATAACATATATTCTGTATAATATTTTCTATTAATATATTTGCTGATGAATAACTATTATCACGAGTATATAATATTTTTTTATAAATTTTATTATATGATTTCGAATTTTTATAAGGTATTATATTTTTACCCATAAAAAATCTTGCTAAATTCATATTAATATTTTTATTCTTTTCTTCATCTCTAATTTTTAAACGATAAACCTTATCAATTTTATTTTTTTCATTAGGATTTGTTTTTATAAATGTTCTTTGACCTCTTGCTTCATAATCTTTAAAATAATTAGTATTTAAATTATTTAAATATTTAGTTGATAATATTAAACTAATAGGTATTAAATATTTTATTTCAAGATTTATGACATCCATAAAATTTTTAAAATAAATTTTTTTTAGTGAATTAAAACCAATAAAAAAATCAAATAAATTATTATAAATAAAATCTTTGTCTTTTTTATTAAATTTTTCGGATTCTTTATTTATTTTTTTAAAGCATTTATCTAATAAATCATAAATATATACCGAATATTTGATTTTATTTAATTTGTTATTTAAATTTTTTATTTTTTTTACACTTTTTTTAATTTTATTTTTTACATATTTTTTTTTCATTTTTGAATTAATTATATTAAATTTCTATAATTAAAATATAAAAAAAAAAATAATATTATTTATTTATTGATTATATTATATTAAATAAATTCTTTCCAAAAGTCTTTATTAAAAAGTTTTAAAACTTTTGTATTAAATGTTGAACTATCTATTTGTATAGCTTCTTTTATTTTTTTTTAAATTTATTTGATGTAAATGCTTTATATATATTTTTCAAATTTGATTTATTATCTTCAATTCCTGATGCCCATTGTGTTAATCCATATTTACCTTTGTCATCAATTATAAAACCAGCTCCATTTGTAAAAATAAATTTAGGAAAACCAAAATGACCTTTGTTTTCAGATGACCATTTTAAGCTTGGTATATTATCTTTATTAATTGAATAAATAACAGGTTTATTAAATTTTGATGTTTTATTATGACTCATATAATCTCTACGAACATCATATAAATACTCACTATATAAATTTTAATTTTATCAGTAATTTATAAAAATTCTTTCCAAAAATCTTGTTTTAAATATGTAAATAATCTCCAATCGATTCTAAAATTTGACCACGAACAAGCATTTAATATTTCAGCAAATTTTTCAGATTCAAGTGCTTTTTTTATTTTTTCTAAATTATTTATATTATCACTAATACCAATAGCTTCTTGAGTCATACCATATTTACCTGTTTTGTCTACAACAATATTATCATTTATACCCGATTCACCAAATATAACTTTTGGTACACCAAATAATCCTAATTTATTTGTAGAACTATACATATATCGAATACCTTTTTTTGGTGTTGAATGAACTAAAGGATATTTAAACTCTTTTGTTTTTTTTTCAGATACATATTTTTTACGAGATTCATAACTATTTCTAGAAAATAAAACATCAACTGCTTTTTCATTTTTATTTTTTAATAATGGTTGAATTTTATTAAAATCATAATTTGGTAAAAATTCCCACTTTAATAAGTCAACAGTTGATACTTTTCCTTTTTCATCTTTTATTTCCGTTTTTTTATTAGCTTTCTTTTTTTGTATTAAATACCAATCATAACGAGTTCCACACTTAAATATTTTCATACCGTCAACAGTATCATGAATTTCTAAATATAACATCTGATTATCATGAGTCATTAATTTAAATAAACCCTTATATTTTGATTTGTCTGATTCAGGTTTTCGCCATCCTGAAGGATGAACATATAATAAATAACCATCTTTTACTAACCATTTATCAAATGCCTCTATTACAAATTTATTCCATAATAAATCACCTCCTCCTTTTTTTGTTGTAAATTCTTGTGATATATTATATGGAGGATTACCAATTACTGCATCAAAACCTTTTATTTTCCATATTTTTTCTATATTTATTTCTAAAGAATCACCTAAATAATAATTTAATTTATATTTATTTTTTGGATCAATTAATAATTTACATGTTTCAATATTTATTTTATTAATATCTGCAAAATATAATTGATTCTCAACAATATGTTTATACCTTTTTTTTTCATCTTTTATTTTATCTTTTAAACCAATCATAAAATATTTAACAATATCTACTACAAAACCTCCTTTACCACTACATGGTTCAAATACTTTATAATTTTTATTAGACCAAAAAGATTTAGGTATAGAATCTAACATATCTTTTCTAAGTGCAAAGGGAGTTGGTACTTCAGCGTATTTATTTTTTTCTATTTTTTTAGGTATTAAATTTTCATCTATCCATATAGATAAATTATTTAATGAATTTATATTTTCTCCATATATTTTTATAATATTGTTCTTAATTTTTATCATAATTTTTATTTATCTATATTATATAACGAATTTATAATTTTATAATTAAAAAAAATATAAAATTTATTTATTAAATTTTTATTAAAAATAAATTTATTTAAACAAATTCTTTCCAAAAATTTTTTCTCAAATATGTAAATAATCTCCAATCTATTCTAAAATTAGACCAAGAACATGCATTTAATAATTTTGAAAATCTATCTGATTCAATAGCTTTTTTAATATTTTCAAAGTTTTCAATATTATCATGAATAGCCATCGCCTCTTGAGTCATACCATACAAACCATTAATATCAATAATTGCTGATTTATTTATTCCAGATTCACCAAAAATAATTTTAGGAACACCAAATAATCCATGTTCATTTGTAGAACTATACATATATCTTACTCCTTTTTGAGGTGTAGAATGAATTAGAGGATATTTAAATTCAGTTGTTTCTTCTTCAGATACATATTTTTTTCTAGATTCATAATCATTTCGTGAAAATAGAATATTTACACCTTCTTCATCTTTCTTTTTTAATAAAGATATTAAAAATGCAAAATCATAATTTGGTAAAAATTCTAATTGAGACAAATCTACACTTGATATGTTTCTTTTTTCATCATTTATTATCGTTTCTTTAAAACATTTTGTTTTTTGTAATAAATACCAATCATAACGAGTTCCGCATTTAAACACTTTCATTCCATCTTTTGTATCATGGATTTCTAAATAAATCATTTGATTATCATGAGTCATTAATTTAAATAAACCTTTATATTTAGATCTGTCAGATTCAGGTTTTCGCCATCCCGAAGGATGAACATATAATAAATATCCATCATTTAATAACCAATTATTAATTGATTTTAATAAAAATTTATTCCATAATAAATCACCTCCACCTTTTTTACCTTCAGCTTCTTGTTTATTATTATATGGTGGATTTCCTACAATAGCATTAAATCCATTTATATTCCATTTTTGATATAAGTTAATATCTAATGTATCTCCTTCATAATAATTTAATTGAAATTTATCATAAGGATCCAATAATAATTTATTTATATAAATATTCATTGAACTTTTTTCACTAAAGTAAATACAGTTTTCAACAATATATTTATATCTTGCTTCATCATTCTTTAATTCATTTTTTAATCCTATCATAAATCTATCTACAATATCAATTAAAAAACCACCTTTACCTGAACATGGTTCAAATACTTTATTATTAGCATCTGACCAAAATTCAATTGGGATTTTATCTAACATATCTTTTCTTAAATCAAAAGGGGTAGATACTTCAGCATTATCTTCTTTATCTTTTGATAAAGGTTTTAAATATTCATCTATTAAATTTGATAATTCATGATAATTATATAATGTATTTTTAAAAATCTCTTTGATTCTCTTAATTAAATTATTAATATCTTCGTTATCTTTTAAATTGTCTTCAAATATTTTTTTTATTTTTTCAATAACATTTGTTGGAACATGTTTACCCCAACACAATTTTACTTGTTCATCAAATATAGATTCTAAACTATTATTGTTTCCAATATATTTCTTTAATAAATAATCAAATAATTTAATTTTATTATTATTTTCATCTATAATAAATTCTTCTGAAAAAATATTTTTCAACTCATTCCATTCTTTAATATTTTCTTTCAAATATTCAATCTTTTCATTATTGTAAAAATTAGTTAAAATATTAATATTATGTTGAACTGAGTTTATATTTGTTTGAATCATATTTTTTAATAAATTCTTTTTATTTTCAACTCTTGTTCGTTTTAATTTATCTTCTAATTCATTAATATTTTCATTTATTTTATTATTTACTGATTCTATATCATTCTTTAATAAATCTAAATAATAACTTTTAAATTTTGATGTATATTTATTTTTAATAACATTATACATTTTATCAAAAGTATTATTATTTTCCTCATTAATTGTTAATAAACACATCATAGGAATTATATTTCGCAAAACATCTTTCACAAAATTTACTTTTGGTGTATAATTTTGATATTTTTGAATTGTTTCGTTCTGATCTTCATCATCTTCTTCTTCATCTTCTTCATCATTATTTTCTTCATCATCTTCATTATTATTATCATTTTCATCATCATTCTCATAATGATATTTTTTGATTTCAATGCCTCTCGATAAATCAGTGTTTTTACCATTAAGTTCTTCAATATTTTTTTTAGTATTCTTTTTATTATTTTCTTCTAATGAAAAAATACTATCAATATATTTTTGGTCTTCAACATTTTTTAATAAATTAACATATGAAAAATCATTTAATAATGATTTTAAACATGATTTTTGTTTTATTGACCATGTATTAAATATTTTTTTTGATAATGAATCTAAATTTTCGTTTCCTTCAATCGAATCCATCATTTCAAAATAATTACTCCATACATCACTATTAAATCTTATTATATGACTTTTCAACAATTTTTTAATAGCATTTGTTATACTATAATTTTTAAATGTTTTTGTTGAAAAATTCACTATAAATTGCATCATTCTCTGAATATCTAAATCAATTAAATATGCTGATTTTTTATTTTTTCTTTGAGACATTGCTCTAAAAGCCATTTGATAAATAGTATCAATGTTTTCTAAATTATTTAATAATATAACTGTATCACAATGTTCTAAGGTTACACCTAAATGACATTGTTTTCCTGTTAAAACTATTAATCCTTTTTTATTTGGTTCTAAATTATCAAATCCTTCTAAAATTAATCTTTTAGCATCTTTACCATCATTTCTTGCATTATTAATGATTAAAATAGAATAATCTATTAAATTATTTCTATCTTCTTCATATATATTTTTAAATGCTTCAGATAAACAATCTATATTACTTCCAAATCCCATAGGTAAAAAACATAAAATAATTTCTTTTTTATCTTCTTCTGAATTAATTCTTCTGATATTATGGATTCTTTCCATAAAACTCATTTTATCATATTCATCATAATATTCTAAATTATTGTTTCCAAATAAAAATCTTATTTGTTTTTTCACCATTGGTGCATTTTGAAAAGATGGTATAAATTTCATAATCGTTTTTCCATTTTTATCTTTAATATTTTCTTTGTTAAGTAAAAATAAAGAATCTAATGAATAACCTGCATATTCATCTTTAACTTTTAATAAATCTATTTGATTTACTGTTTCTTCATTCATTTGCCAGGTTAAAACATGTAATTGAGGATTTATTTCATAATCTTTTTCAATTTGTTCTTCTTCATAAATACTTATTAAGTTTTCAATTTCTTCAATTGTTAAATTATATCTATTTGCTAATATTTGTTTATTTGATACTATAACTTCTTTTTCTTCAATTAAAATTTTAGAATTTTTGCGAATATTTTTTAATAATTCATAATCATATAAATCAAATAATACACAATTATCAAAAGGTATATCAAAATGTATCATTGGTTTTGAATAAGTAGCAGACATATAAATAATTTTTTTTGAATTAATTTTTTTGTAAACATCTTTTGAAATATCGGTTACTCCACCATAATGAGCTTCATCAACAAAGGTTATTTCAAATTTTGTTTTTTTAAAAAATTTGTTAAAACTTTTTATATTTTTCTCATTGCAAATTTTTTGTTTTGAATATATATAAATTTTTTTGTTTTTATTTGTTTTAACTATATCATCTAATATTATTTCATAATCATCAAATTCTATATATTTTTCAAATATATCTAAATATTGTGGAATCGTTTCACTTGGAGCTAATGTTATTATTAAATAATTTTCAATATCATCATCATTTCTATAAAGATTTGAATTGATGATTATTAATTTCGCCATCATAAAAGTTTTACCACTACGACAAATTTGTCCCCAAATAATATCATCAATATTATTTTCAAATAAATTAATTGTTTTCTTTAATGTTAAATCTTGATGAAATTTAGGTATTAAAATCTTTTTTTCAATCTTGTACAAATCATTAAAATTATTATTACCAAACAATTTATTAAATGCTAAATAATTTTTATATAAATCACTTTGATCTATAATAATATAATCATTTAATCCTTTAATAATTTTTTCATTTAAAACACCATTTCTGCATTGTTCTAATTTTTGATAAAAAACATTTTTATTTGGTATAACTACACAAATTTTGCAATTTTTTATTTTTAATTCAGATGGAAAAATATTATTCTCCATACAAGTTTTGAAAGTATCATTTAAAATATTAATTTCTAATGAACTTATTTGATAATCTTCTAAATTCTTTGATGTTGAAACTATTAAATCACCTTCATCTAAATCCGTATTAAATTTATACAAAGTTAAATCAGATTTATCATTGGTGTCTTTAATTTTTTTGTCTTTTAAATCAATAATATAATTTTTTATTAAATTAATTTTACCTTCATTAAAATTTCCGTCACTTATCTCATATTCTTTAAAATCATTGATTAAACCTAAATAGGCAAATAATCTAAAATAAGTTTCTTGTTTTTCTCTTGTTGAATTCCATTTTAAATTCATAAAATACTTAAAATCGTTTAAATTTTTTAATAAACCTTTAAAATTTTTTAAATAATCAAATGCTTCTTCAAAAGTTTCTGGTTCTTTTAATTCAATAGATTTTAATCTAATTTCTTCGTTTGTGTAAACAGTATTTTTCTCTGTTTGTTTCTTTAAAATTCTGTTTTTATTACTCATTTTCAGTATTAAATCTCTTGTTTTAGGTTAAAAATACAAAAATTATAATTTATTATTTTTCATTTTTTATTAATTTACGTTTAATATAAATACTTTTTCAAAGCGAAGAAATGAAAAAACAATTATTATACTATTGTATTGTTCTGTAGTCGCAGGTAAATAGTTTTTATAATTTAATTTTAAATATTTAAAAAAATATTTTAAATCTATAAAGATAACAATAATTCATCAATAATTTTTAATTTATCATTAGAATAATTTTTATTTTCATCTATTTTTTCAAGAATTTTAATTATTTTTGTTTTTAATTCTATTCCACTTGTATAATTATTAAAATTAATTACAACTACTTCATCATCATATGAAGATACTTTTTTATCATCACTAGATTCTACTGATTCAAAAATATTATTATCCTCGTTTGTTTCTACACTATTAATAATATCAGAATCAAAAATAATATTATCTTCAATTATATTTCTTGACTCATCAATACTTTTAACTTCATTAGATTCATCTTCATTAAATTCTTCTTCATTAGATTCATCTTCATTAAATTCTTCTCCATTAGATTTAACTTCATTAGATTTAACTTCATTAGATTCATCTTCATTAGATTCATCTTCATTAAATTCAACTTCATTTAATTTTTTTTCAATAGATTTATTCTTATTTGATTCATCTTCATTAGATTTATCTTCATTAGATTTATCTTTATTAGATTCATCTTCATTTAATTCATTTTCATTAGATTCATCTTCATTAGATACATCTTCATTAGATTCATCTTCATTAGATTCAATATTGTCATCAACTTTTTTAGAAGAAGAGTTATTTTTTAATTTTTCTTTTATTAAATCATTAAAATATTGTAAAACCTCATCGACTTTTCTTTGTTTAATATGAGATACAAGACGAGTAAAGTTAAGAGGTAAATTATTAGAGTTCAATTGATTTTTGTTCTCCTGAATACCAATAATAAAATCTTGACGATTTTCAACTGTTGATATTGGTTCATATACAATTTCTGTTCTTACATAGAAAACTGAAAATTTAGATTCAGCACTACTTCTTGCATTTGATATTTTGAATTCAGCTAATTCGATACCATCAATAAATTGATTATTTCGAATAACATTTGTTTTTGAATAAAATTTAAATAATTCAATATCACCTTTTGCACTTCCTAAAATATTTTCCTCATAATCTGTTGAATAAGTTTCTCCTGATATACCACTTGGTTCATCAATATTAAAAAAATCATTATTCTTTCTAACACATGTTTTAATTAAATATTCACCAACATAACATTCTTCATCTGGAACATTAGTTCTTTCTACTTTTTGTTTAAAACCAATTTTTCCATATGGTTTAAATTCATATGCATTATTAAAATCATCTGTATTATACCAAATAAATCTATCTTTACCATTAGTATAATAATGTTCAATAGTTTGAACATCAATTCCTTTGTAATACTGATTATCATTACCACAAAAGTAATCATATTTTTTTAATTCAATAAAATTTTTTTCATTAATATCATTCAAAAAGATGTGAGTATCAAATTTACCAAAAACTACCGATAATCGGTTATTAGGTAAAAAATCAACACCTGATTTAATCATAAAATTCTTTTGAATTAATTGATTTAAATCATCATTGTATTTAAATTCAATTGTTGTTCCTCTTTTAATATTAAAATTTAAACGATCATTTTCAAAATTATTAATTTCGTCTTCATTCATATCATCGATTTTAATTTTTCCAGTGTAAATACCTTCATTCATAATTTCATTCCAAGGTACAATAATTTTTAAATATTTCTCATTATCTAATTTATGAGTATAAATTACAACTTCTGTTTCCTTACTTAAAATTAATGTAGCAGGTTTACCACCTAAACCAGAGACACCCATTGTTTTTTCATTACTATGATTTTCGCGATTAATATCAAACATATTTTTAATATTTTCAATATTCATACCTCGTCCATCATCAATTAATTTAATTTTTTCATTTTCAATCTTTAAAATTATATTTTTTGCACGAGCATCAATTGAATTTGCTATTAATTCACATAAACAATTATCTAAAGAAAATCCTTTTCGATAAAGATTTCGCAAAATACCAGCTTCATTTAATGAACCTACGTTATGATACATTTTTAAATATTAATTAATTATTTATTTTATCAATTAAAATATATAATAATAATAATCATTTTTTTTATAAAGTTCTCAATATTTTCTAACTATGAAATATATTTGAGATTTTTGCCACCTAACGCTTGCCTAACGAGTCTTATCGTGTACTAACGTATTGTCTTTCCAATAAGTCCGCCATTTTTAATGTATGCCTTAACATATAGTGCCACTTAACGCATGCCTAACGGGTTTTTTTTAACAACAGCTAAAGGAAACCATTCCGTGTATCTTTCACTTTCGCAAGTAGATACTGGTCCAAATTCATAGACTTTACCACTGGATAAATCCTGTGCCAGTAAATGTGCCACCTAACGCGTGCCTAACGATGTTTCTCTACCTTACATAATTAGCGAAGCTAATTATATTTGTCCGTACCTAAAGGTACTTACGGTCTAAACATTTGGATATATTAGAATATCACTCTCTTTTAATTAAAAGAACTTCAATAATACCCTTAAAAGTAAATATTATTGATAACATATTAAAAATATAAAAAATATTTAAAATATTTAAAAATATTAAAAATACGTTAAATAACTCTAGTTTACACCAGAATTATTAGTTGAGTCTTTTAGACTCGAAGTGACTGATAAATCATCATCGTCGTCATCGCTATCACTTTCACTTGATGAATCATCTGCAGCGTTAGTGGTAGCATTCTTCTTTCCCTGTTTTGGTTTTTTGTGGTATAAACCACATTGACCATCACAGTTTTTAGTACGACATGTAGCAAGACGACCCTCCTTATGCTTAAAAATGCATCCAGAATCTTTCTTACTACATTCCCAACCATTTGTACACCATTTAGAACTTTTCTTCTTAGCTTTACCCTTCGCCTTCTTTTCATTAGCTTTCTCCTTCGAAGAAGGTTGAGCCTTTGAATTTTCTGGTTCATTAGAATTAACTTCAGAGGAACTTGCATTCGTAGTAGTTTCCGAATTGTTAGGAGGATTGACTTTTTTATTAGCCGCTTCCTTTTTAGGTTTGTTGTTTTGTGTGTTGGTATTATTATGAACTACTGTTTCTTCAACAGTAGCAACAACAGGTGTCATAACAATACGTAACTCCTTACTTGCTACTAAAGCTTTAATTTGCTCAATAGTAAGCTCGAATGCCCCAGTGGGGACTTTAGCACCTTTCTTTAATGTGGAATAATCGAATGACATTCTTAAACTCAAAGAAAAATTTGTTGTTATCTATAAAGAATAAACAACTTGTTGAAAACTTAACCCATCATTTTTTTATTATTTTGCGTTAATATAAAAATATTAAAATAAAAATTTGATTTTTATTTTATCAAATAAAATCATTTTTAATATAAAAATAAAACAAAATCTACTTCTTGTTATTTTTTATTTTAAATAATAAAAATGGAACAAATTTTTGAAAAAGCTCAATACATAATTACTAAATTTAAAGAACACGATTTTGCTAATTCTAATATTCTTGAATTGTTAGGTATCTTTTTTTATAGTGGTGGTTTTATTAGTCAATATAAAAAAGAATGTGATTGGATACTATTTTATCCTTTTATACAAGATGCTGAAGAATACATATTTGCTAATTTTGAATTAGTAGATAAAAATGAATATATGGAATTGAAACATAAATTTATGAATACTCAAAAACAACCATCTTTTAATAGTTATTTACATGAAATGGATGGTTATATTATGAATAAATATAGAAAAAAAATTGAGGTTTTACGTCTAAAGCTTGATTTATGTAACAATGAATATATTGAAAATCCTAGTTTTTCAATACAAATTCTAATTGTTTTTCTTAAAGAACAAATAGAAAAAACATTAGACATTTATTTAAATGCAAGATTTAGGAATATTTTACCTTTTGTAATTTACAAAAAGAAAGGAATACTTGAAAAAGTATTTGACAATATTTGTTTGTATTATAGTGATTATATTGATATTCAAAAAATTAATCAATTAATGATTGAATTAAAAGATAAACATGAAGAACACTGTTATATAAATAGAATTCAAAATTTAATTATTGAAGATATTGATAATAAAATTAATTGTTTAGATGATAATCAAAAAAAAGATAGATTAAATGAATTAAAAAAAAATATCAACATCAAAGAATTTACAAAGAATTTTGTTTTAAATACTATGGATACACCATATAGTTTAAATCAAAAGAAAACAGATTTTTTTGAAAAAATTGAAAATCAAGCCAATAATATTATGGAATCAAATGAACATATTTTTAGAGAAATAGGATTAGATAAATTTTGTTTGCATTTAGAAGTAATTGAACAAGAAATTGAGAAAGAAGCTGATTCAAGAGCATTAAATGGTGAAGATTTAGATATTATTTTTCCTCAAATATGTGAAAAAGCTATTAATAAATATTCTTTAAATGTATCTGATTTTGCTAGAAATATGTTTTTTGAATATTTTATGTCTAAAAAATCAATGATAAAATTAGGGGTTAGTTTATATAACTTTAATAATTATTTAAATGATAATATTATCAATCAACACATATAATTTAATTTATTTTATTTAATTTATTTATAAATATAATTTTTAATTTTTATTTTAGTCTATATTATTTAATAAAATATTTTGTATTGATACTATTGTATCACTTATTATATCATTTAAAGAATTATTAACTTTGATAATTCGTTCCATATAAAAATCTTTTTTTGAATCTATTAAATATTTATTATTCAATAATATATCCAATTTATTCTTTGTAAATCTTATATGACTTTGAATCATTAATAGTGCATTCATACACTCCTTAGCAACAATTTTGGTTTTTTCAAATTCTTTTGATTGTCCAGATTGTATGTTAATATCTAATAATCCATCAACAATTTTTTTTATTCTCATAATATTTGAACTATGATTCATTATTATATCAAAATTACAATTTATTTTATTAATTAATAAATTAAAATTCACGTTATTATTATTATTTAAAAATTCAAAAGAATTGACTGATTTAACTAACTCCATTTTTTAATATTCAAATAATACTTGCATTAATACTTTTCAATATAATTATGTACTCTTCACAAATAAAACTATCATTTTTTTATCTTTATGAATTTAAATTTAAAAAAATATAAATATATATTATTAGTAAAAGAAAAATGCCTAAAAAATTCCCATGTTTATACAAAATTATCAAAAATGATGATATTTCTGTATTAACCGATTTTTTTGTTGAAAATCCTGGTTATAATGAACAAAATACTTTATCTGTTGGTGCTGGTTTAACTTTATTAAGTCAAGCTATTAAATCAAATTCTATACAATGTTGTTTTTTTCTAATTAATCGTTTGGATTTAACAATATTAGATGATTATGTTGTTACAGTTATTAATAGTTATAAAAATAAACCAGAAATATTTGATCATTTTTATACTATTGTTAAAATGCATTGTCAACAAAGAAATAATTTTGAAGTTATTAATAATATTATTATTCATTTAATTAATACTAATCAAAAAATACCTGAAGAATTAATGACAAAAATAATCAATGAATATGATTTTCAAGCTCAACTTCAAAACACTAATTTTAAGAGAAACTTAGAAGCCACTATAATCAGAAATAAATATTCATGGTTTGTTTATTTTGAAAAATATTATCGCGAACATAATATTAATCGTAATGACTTTTTTGTGAATGCATTAATATTTTCTGGTCAAGATACAAATAAAATTTTAAAGATTTTTAAAAATATGGATTATACTGAAAAAGTAAAAGTTAAAAAAACTATTCCTTATGAACAAATAATTATACAAAGTAAACATAAATATTCATTAGAATTTATTATTAGTATTACATGTGATATAAAAGATTTAAGTAAATTAACTATTTTTAAAGAAAATATGTTTGAAAATGAATTATTTAATCTTTTTTCCGAATGTGAAGATATTGAATCTATACGAGCCTTTGGATATGGTACAAATAATATGTTTAATGAATTTATGCAAAATATTAATAAAAAAAATATTTCATATTATACTTATCATTTAATTAAACCTGAATATCATGATAGATTAATTAAAATGATTCCATATGTTACAATTCGTTTTATTGAATTTATGAGAAAATATTTATCTTTTGAAGAATTTAATTTAGAGGATTATAAAAAAAATAATTATTATTATTCAGCAAAACCTGAATATATTGAAAATTCACGAAGTTTATTAAAAAAATTAATTGATGAATTTGATAAAGTTCATAATAATAATTAATTATTACCCATAATTTTATTTTTATAAATTGATTTATATTTAAAAAAATATAAATATACAAAAGAAAATTGAAGAAATGAGTTAAATAAATGAAACTCAATTAATAAATTTATTAATTATTATTTAATCAAAACATATTTTTACATTTCTTGTTCCATCTGGATTTGGATATAATGATACAAATCCTGTTTTACCTAAATAACAACCTGTTGCTGATATTATATTACTTTTTGCTTTTACTCCAACAGGATAATAAATTGTAGGTTTATTATTTAAAAATGAATAATCCCAACTAATTGTTCCTTGTCCTTCAATATAATAAGTATTGTGAATACGAACAAGATATTGATTTGCATTTACTTGCTGTACATAATCATCAGAGACTTTGTATCCTATTTTATTATTAAATTTATCATATATAGGAGTGCTAACAAATGCATGGTTTATAAGGTTATTTGGAATAGGATTAGGAACATCAACTGTCCAAGTTTTGAATTCAAAATGAAAATTCAATTTTTTTACACATTTTATAATATATTATTAGATATTTTTATTTTTTTATTTAATAAATTGATTATTTTTTTTTTATTATTCAAAATTTCTTGAACTTTCTCATGAAATTCTTATTCAAATTATCCACTCAAAATCTTGAGATGACTCATTTTATTCAAAATATTCATATCAATTGAACGCATCACAATTTGAAAATATAAGATTCTATAATAACGTGAAGATACATTTACAAGACATTCAATCCAATTCTTCGAAAGCTTATTAATTTTTGTCTCGATATCTTCAAAATATTCATCGTCGCATATAATGTCATATTTCTTGGCTCCCAAAGTAGCAGAAAAACGAAGGTTATTCTTCGAATAACCTGATCAGCATTATCCATTAAAAATTTACGTTGCTACTGAATATCCATTTTTATTTTATAAAAATTGCTACAATTAAGCAAAGGTATGGACATAGGCATGAGAAAATTCGCATGCGATAGGTCCATGGCTACCAGACTCAACTCTTAGAGTGAAATCCCTGTTTCTAACGGGACCTGGTCTTAGGTAGATGTGTGCCAGGTAGATGGTCGCTATGTAGATCTCCACAGCCCTGCAATACCTCTTGTAGTGCTCCAGCTCCAAAGAGTCCTGGCAATATCTTGAAGGAATGATCGTTCCGTCCAGCACCTGCTTTATGTACGCACCTTCCTTTTTCCAGGGCGAAAGCACGGTGCTCGAAACCCAGTTGCCACCAGGAGCACTGGCCCATTCTGAGTAATACCTGTCTTGGTCACTCTTAAGAGCACTGTACTCCCTTGCTACCTCATGTAGCTCTGCATCAGTCATCTCGGGATTGATCAGACCAGTGTACATTAGCGTGACACTGGTCAAAACGTCGGGGCTTCCCATCATTGTTCTGATACCAAAACGTTCCACTCGCTCTAGACGTCTGGCCAAAGTACCTGCCGTCTCTAGGTTTACACCTAAATATTCAGCAGCAAGTGCGATTTTTTGGTTTCTATCCATCTTTTTTTTCAAATAAATATATAAATTTATTTTTATTATTTATTTACCCATCAATTTTTTAATCTATGTAAATTTAAATTTAAAAAAATATAAATATATATATTTAGTAAAAAATGTTCCAAGAAAAAAAACCAAAAAAGTTCCCTTGTTTACTTAATATTATTAAAAAAGATGATGCAACAACATTGCATGAATATTTTTTTGAAAATCCTGATTATGATATTTTCAAAGACTTAAAAATTTCAGGAAAATGCATATATTATCATTCTATTGAATTAGGATCCATACAATGTTTTATGTATTTAACTAATCGTTTAAATCTAAATAATTTAGAAAGATATGCTGATTGCATTGTTCATTTTTATGATAAACATCCAAATATATTTGATTATTATTATACTATTGTTAAAATGCATTGCCAAGAAAAAAATGATTATGAATGTATTAATAAAATTGTTAAAAATATAGTAAAGTCTAGTAGAAATAATTATAAAAAATTATTTGATAAAATAACAAGTGAATATGATTTTTTATCTCAATTTCAAAATAAAGATTTTAAAGATGAATTAGAAAATATTATTGTGGAAAATAAATCAATGTGGATTATTCATTTTGAAAAATATTATCGAGAAAATAATATTTGTAGGAATAATTTGTTTGCTAAATGTTTAATTTTTAGTAAATTTGATAATAGTAAATTTATAAAATTATTCAAAAATTTAAATTATTCAGATAAAGTACATATTAAAAAAAGTAAATATGAATATACTTTAGAATTTATTATTTGTTTAACATGTAATATTGATGATTTCTCTAAATTTAAAATTTGCAATGAAAAATTGTTAGTAAGTCCATCTTTAGATGGCAACCAAGAAAATTGGAATTATACCAATTTTGAAGATGAATTATTGAATTTATTTTCTGAATTAGAGCCTAATCCGAATTATTATAATTCTTTTATTATTTTTAAAGAAGGAAAAAATATTATGTTTTATGAATTATTGGAAACTATTAGTAAATTTGCACCTTTTCAAGAATATAAACATTTGATTCAACCAGAAAATCATGATAAATTATTAAAAATGATACCTTTTGTATCACATAGATTTATTGATTTAATGACTAAACATTTATCATATGAAGGTTTTGATATTGAAGAATATTTAAAGAAATATTTTTCATATTCATTAAAACCTGAATGTGTAAAAAATTCAAGAATATTATTGGCTAAAATAAAAGATGAATTTGAAAAAATTCACAATAAAGATTAATAAAGTTTTAATTATAATTAATTTGATGCCTTCTTACACCAATCTATACTGGAAGTGGTTACCGCACGAAATAGAGCGCACCATTGACACATAGCGAGCACGTTGTTCGGGGGTGCAAGGAATCACTGCGCATGCTGTCTCAATGACGTCGGGGTTGACCATGGTAGCACCAAGTCCACTGTGCTGCAAAGAAACTGCGCAGAGCATCCCCACCATCATCATCTCATTGCGCTCCACCCTACCAAACTCGCGCTCCAGGTAGGCCTGTGCAGTCTCACGTAGGATCATGCCGTTAACATGGCCCTCACTCGACACCCACACGTAGGTCCCCGTGGGTGCGTTCGGATTAGTCGATCCAATCGTACGCAAAAAAGGTGCAGCCTCGGCCCTGTCCCGGAAGTACCTGAACTGAAAACCAGCTGCCTCACCAATTGGTAGACGCTCCAAGAGAGCAGCGATAACACGCTGCCTAATCTCGGCTCTACGTTGCTCATCACTGGCAGCAGGAATAGGATTCTGTGCAACCATTTTTAAGATTATATATTTTATTATATATATAAAATATTATTAGATAAAATAAAATCAAATTTTTTGTATTTAGATATATTAAAAAAAATTTGATTTTATTTTATAAAGATATATTTTTTTAGTAATACTTTATAAATTAACAGAAAGAATTGGTTTGATTCTACAAAAAATTTATCTTTAAAAAAATGTCTGAGATTATCAATACTCACAAGCTTACCAAGGCCGAACGTAAGGCTATTCACGACAACATTATTAAGAATAAGATTAATGAGAGGAAGGAGAAGAATCGCAGGGATATGTTTGAGTTTAATCACTATCAGATTCGTTCTGGTAATTTTATCAAGACTTTTGATGATTATTATTCTTACAACCATGAGACTTTCGAGCCTTTGACTCATTCTGACCGTGATGCAATTTTCAAGCAGTTTCCTGCTGAGTTTCAGAAGACTTCAAATCCTGAAATTTTTAACAATACATATTGGATTGGTATTGATTTTGATGATATCGATTTCACTATGAAGCACACTCATGATGATTTGATTATGGATATTTATCCTAATTATTCCATGTGTAATGAGGAGAAGAAGGCTGAGTTTGAGAGGCAGATTGCTATGGGTAAGAGGACTAATCCTCGTCTCATGATTTTCCACAAGGACCATCCTGAGTTGATGCGTTCTGTCAAGATTAATATTTGGCGCTCACCTTTTGTATCAACTTGGTTTCTTAATGTTGAGATTCGTCCCAATCGCATTTTTGTGAATGATGACGATGGTTTTAAGGTCTATGATTTTGAGCTCAATCTTATTAAGCCTATTAAGCCTATTCTTGAGGTCAATGATACCTTTAATTTTAAGATTGATTTGGATGATTGGAACAAGGTTTATATTTGGAGCAATTTTAAGGAGCGCGAGATTAAGGCTTCTCTTCCTCCCAATGAGGATGGTGTAGAGAAGGTTGATGAGCTCGTTATGTTTGAGTCAATCATTGAGACTATCGATTATTAGAACAAAATAAATTAAATTTAAAAAAATATTTATATTTATATATAAATAAATTATAAAAAATAAGAAAAAATGTCAAAAATGTCAAAAATTAAAATTTCATCTTTATATAATATTATCAAAAATGATGATGTTTCTACTTTAACTAATTTCTTTTTTGAAAATCCTGGATACAATGAGGAAAATCATTTAACAACTGGTAAAAAATTAAAAATGTTAGAACAAGCAATTGCTTCTGATGCTATGCAATGTTTTATTTTTTTATTAAATCGTATTAATTTTATTGATTTAAGAAAATATGTTTTACCTGTTATTAGTCATTATAAAAAAAATAATGCAATGTATGAACATTTTTATACTATTGTCAAAATGTTATCTGACAAAGAAAATAATAGTATTGTATTATTTGATATATTACAAACATTTATTATGTTAAATATTTTTGTATCAAATGAATTTTTAGATAAATTATTAAGTTCATTTAATCTTCTCCAATATTTACAAGAGGAAAATCAAAAACATAGATTTGAATGTGAATTAATTAAAGGTAAATTAGCATGGATTATTTATTTTGAAAAATATTATCGCGAAAATAATATTGATACTAAAACATTCTTTGCAAAAACTTTATTATATTATAGAACAGAAAATAAAAATAATTTGATTAAGATTTTCAAAAATATTGATTTTACCCAAAAAGTTTTTATTGAAGATGTAGGTATATTAAACGAAAATAATAAAAGTAAAAATGAATATTCAATTGAATTTATTATTGCTATTGTTTGTGAATATAAAAATTATAAAAATTTTAATATTTTTAAAGAAAGAACTATTGAAGATGAATTTTTCAAGATGATTGAAGAAGACATTGCTTTTGATGAAGGTGACCATATGTTTTATTTGATTATTAATTTTTTGAAAAAAAAGAAAAATTTGAACTCGTCAGTTGTTTTTTATACTAATAGATGTTTATTTAGAAATGATTTTAAAGATTTATTTGAAAATAAATATTTACCTTATTTTAGTCAAAAATTTATTGATTTTCTCAAAAATCTTTTTATAACAAACGATAAACCTATAATTTTAGACTTTAAACAAGATGTTAATCAGTATTTTGAACACTTTGAAAATCTTTTTTTAACTTATCAAGAAAAAAAATAAAAAAAAATAAAAAAAATATTTATGATAATTTTATTTATAAATAATAATGAATTTAAAAAAAAATAAATATATTAATATAAATATAAATATAAATATATAAATATAAAATATCAAAATGTCATCAAAAATTTCATCTTTAGGTAATGTCATAAAAAATGATGATATTTCAACTTTAACTAATTTTTTTATTGAAAATCCTAATTATAATGTAGAAGATCAATTAACACCTAGAAGAAAATTAAATATGTTAGATCTAGCAATTGGTTCTAATGCTATGCAATGTTTTTATTTTTTATTAAGTAGAATAAATTTTATTGATTTAAGAAAATATGTTAGACCAATTATTCATAATTATAAAAAAAATGTTGCTATGTATGAACATTTTTATACAATTGTCAAAATATTATCAGACAAAGAAAATAATAGTATTATATTATTTGATATATTACAAACATTTATTGATTTAAATATTTTTGTGTCAAATGAATTTTTAGATAATTTATTAAGTACATTCAATCTTCTCGATTATTTGCAAGATTTTAATCAAAAACATAGATTAGAATCTTTATTAATTAGTTGTAAAATTTCTTGGATTATTTATTTTGAAAAATATTATCGTGAAAATAATATTGATAGAAAAATATTTTTTGTTAAAACTTTGTTATATTATAGAACAGAAAATAAAAATAATTTAATTAAAATTTTTAAAAATATTGATTTTACACAAAAAGTTTTTATTGAAGATGTAGCAAATATAGGTTATAATGATAAAAGTAAAAATGAATATTCAATTGAATTTATTATAGCTATTGTTTGTGAATATAAAAATTATAAAAATTTTAATATTTTTAAAGAAAGAACTATTGAAGATGAATTTTTCAAGATGATTGAAGAGAAAAATGTTTTCATTCATAATGAACATATGTTTTATTTAATTCTAGATTTTTTGAAAAATCAAAGTTATTGTCATAAATGTTTATTTAGAGATGATTTTAAAGATTTATTTGAAAATAAATATTTACCATATTTTAGTCAAAAATTTATTGATTATTTGAAAGATATTTTTATATTAAACAAACATAATAAAAAAATTTATCATAAAGAAGAAATTAATGAATATTATACACATTTGAATAATCTTTTTTTAAGTTATCAAAAAGAAGATAAATAAAAAAATAAATAATTTATTATAAATTAAAAAATTATTGATTAATTATATATTTTTTAAAATATTTAATATTTTATATTTATTTTTTAGTTTTAGATTTGGATTTTGATTTAATACTCTTTTTTTTCAAAGATTTTGTTGATTTTTTCTTTTTGCCACCAGAATATTCTGCACCTAGTAAAGGTGTTCTTAAAGAATTAGCACCAGAATTATTACCAGAATTTATTTGTTGTGAAATTTGTTCAATATCTTGAGCTAAAATATTTAGACTTTGATAAATACCTAATAATACATTTATTCCTGTACGATAAAAATTTAATTTTTTTTTTGAATTTCTTTCAAAAGAACCATATGCAGCAATTTCATGAAGTTGAGAAGAAAAATATGCAACACGAGGATCACTTGAACCATAAAAAAATGCAGTATCAGGAGATAATTTTAAAATTTCAAATATATAACTAACAATAATTTTTGCGAAAAATTGATTATCATAAAAATTAAGAGCATTTTTAAAAGTATTATGTAATTTATGTCTAAATCCTGAATTAAAAGATGAATCAAAAAAATGTGTTCTGTCATGATTTAAAGTTAAAAATTCTTTGTAAATAGCAAGATGAGAATTTAATCTCCCTGTAAAATAAGATACTGGTAATAATAAAGGAGACATAGCAGTCATAATAAAACCTGCATAAAGTTTACCAGGATTAGCATATGTTCCAATAGATTCTGTCACTTGTCTTAATTTAGATTTATTAGGTTTCTTTAAAAAAGGTATAATATTTCCATTAATAACTATTTCAGGTTCCATATCACTAACAATTTTTTGAAAGTTAGACATTAAAGTTCTTTTTTTGTTATTATTATTTCCTAATTCCATAAATTGTCCAATAAAAAAAGTTTTTTCTTCAGGAAACAAATATTTATTGATAACAGCCTTTTCTAAATCAGAAAATTGTAATTCAATATTTGATTGTCTTGTTAATTCAACTTCAGTTATATTCGCATTCATTTTTATATTCCTATAATTTTAAATTAGATTAAAATAATAATTTTTTTTTTAAATAATATTAAATATTTTATATTTAATAATTTAATATTTTTCAATAATTTTATAAATTTGGCTATATATAGCCAAAATAGTCATACACCTTCACCAAGGCGTCTTCCATGGATGCACACCTGTGCTCATTCGAAATCCGTTCCATGATAGAACCGATCGAATAGAGAGCACGGAAATGCCTCCAGCTTTGCTCACCTGGTTGGTTGGTCACGACATACCGCTCAGCTTCAGGAACAAGTGCGTTCCAGAGCTGGACGTTCGGGATACCAAAAAGTTGAGTAAACTGGATCTTCATAGAAGTCGCGTTGTCAACCGGCACAGGATGGTCAAGGGGTAATACGTCAGAGTCATCCGGGCGACCAAGGAAAATGATGTTCAGCACATAGTTAATGTAGCTGGACATAAATCCCGATCTCCACATGTCTTGATTCTCACCCGCTTCATATTGAACCATGTCACAAATAATGTGCGTGATGATTGCGATGCACCTTTGCGCACTAACCGTTTCATTCCTGGAAAGGAAATAATCGAGAACATAGAGTGCACCAGACAAATATTCATAATGAATAAGCACTCTTGCATCCTCACCATCCTCACCAGGGAAAAACGCGCTTGAGATGATGGCGACCGCACGTCCTAGAGGACTCATTCCAGCAAGGGATGCTACTAGTCACATAAAACTTGATATTTCTTTATAATCAATTAATAACGTAAACTCATTATTTTTTATTGTTTATTTTATTTTTATATCTTCTTAATCCATTCATCTTAGTAACATAAACATTCATTAATTGTAAAACATCAAATGCTAATTCCTCTTCTGGTTTTCTTTTTTTTGTGTTTTTATCTAAAATTATTATTTTACCATTTGAATATTTTTTTATTAAATCTTCTATTAAATCATAACCAAAACGAATTAATCTATCTTTATGTGCTATTATTAATTTATTTATTCTACCTCCAATTGCATAATCAATTATTTTTCGTATACCTCTTTTATTTAAATTTAATCCAGAACCGATGTCTTCTATTAATTTATATTTTGGAAAATTTTTTATCATAACATTTTTCTGTCTCATTAAATCATTTATTTGACTTTTTGAAGATACTCTTATATAACATATGTTTAATTTTTTATTATTTTTATTGTTTATAAAATTTGATGCTTTATTTTTAATTAAATAATGATTATTTTTATATTTTTTTAAATATTTATTTATGTTATAAAATCTTTTTCCTCCTGGACTTCTTATAACATCAATATATTTTTTCTTTTCCCATAAATATAATGTTCTTTGATGAACTCCTAAAATTTTACTAGCTTCTTTACCTGAAATAAATTTAGTATTTAACATTTTTAATATATATTTAAAAAAAAATTAATATTTTAAATTAGAAAAAAGAAATGCCTGATTTAAAAAAATCCATAAAATTTTCAATTGAACAAGAAAATACAAAAAATAAACTTTTAGAATTTATAAAACTTGATGAAAATAATTCTTTTATTTTATATGAATTAGATAATAATAAAGAAAAACAAGATAATATTTTATCTTTAAAAGATGATGTTAAAAAATATTATCCATCATCTTGTTGCAATGGTGTTAATACTAAAGAATGTAAAAGACCATATTTAAGTATTATAAAATATATATTGAAATATCATGATATTAATTTTACAACTTCAAATCATTCAAGAACAATTGGAAATAATTTAAATATAATAACTAAAAAATATAAATTAGAATTTAATTAAGAAAATAATTAAGTTTTTTAATTCGTTTAATTTAACTTAAAGAAATATTTCTAATATATAATTAGAATAAAATGAGAAAAAAAAGAAAAACTAAGAGAATTAAAAAATCTAAAAAACAAGAAAATAATAAACAAAATAAAAAACCAAAATCATTTAAAGATAATTCTTTATATATTTCATTAAAAGATAAAATAATTCAAAATAATCATTTAATTCCACATATTAAAAATTGTTATAAAAAAAAATTAATTGAAAACACTTGTTTTGAAAACCAATGTTTACAAGATAAAAGTATTGAAAATAATGTATTAAATGATTTAATTATTAATAAACAAAAAGAAAATTATGGTTCAAGTGAAATTTATAAATGTTATCAAATAGATATAGAATTTAATGATTTACAAAAAGCAATTATGGAAAGATGGAGAAAATCGTATATTTTAATGTATAACGAAACAATTAATTTTTTAAAAATTAATTATAAAAAAACAAAAGAAGAATTCGATAACAATAATGATTATATACAATTTAAAAATAATTTAAATATATATTATCAATATGAAAAAGAATTAAAAGAAACAAATGATATTTATGATAAAATTGAAATAACAAAAGAAAATAAGTTATTAAGAAGTGAAACAAAAAAAAATATAAAAAATATTGAAAATAATTTTAAAAATATAAAAGATTTATTAAAAAAAAATAGTAATAATATTAAAGATTTTATAGAAAAAAATAATTCTATCTTTTCTTTTATAAAAGGTAATTATAAATTAAATTTTCAAAATATTAGAACATATTATTTAAAAGACATTAAAAATAAAATTTTGGAAGGATCTAAATTATCAGATAATTTGTTAAAAAAATATAATGTTGATAAAAAAATTAATACTTGTATTTATTCACATACATTAGATAAAGCAATACAATTAGCAACTGCTAATTATCAATCTGGTTTAACAAATTTAGAAAAAGGAAATATAAAAAAATTTTCAATAAAATATTGGAAAATGAATAAAAAATATCAATTAGTAGATATTGAAAAACAAGAATTTAAAGTAGAAAACTATTATGAAAATGAAACAAGATTAAATTTTACAAATATTTTTAGTTTATCAAAAAATAACAATCACTTTTATTCTATGGCTAAATCCAAATTAGGGAATGTTATATTTAAATATAATAATAAAGAAATATTATTAGATAATGTCAATAGTGATTGTAAAATATATTATGATAATGAATTAAATAAATATAAATTATTAATACCAGAAGAATTAAAATTTTATTGTGAAGAAGATAAAAGTAAAACATTAAAAAATTATATTTCAATAGATCCTGGTTTAAGAACATTTTTAACAGGTATGTCAAATAATGAAATTATTGAAATTGGTATAAATAAAAATTCAAAATTAGATAATTATATAAAAAAAATTATAAAAATACAATCTTTAAAAAAGTATAATAGAAAAAAACATAAATTAATAACATTGAGAAGAAAAATAAAAAATTATGTGTCTGAAATGCATTGGAAAACAATAAATTATTTAACAAATAACTATAAAAATATTCTTTTAGGTGATATGAGTACCAAAGGAATAATATTAAATGAAACCTCAAAAATAGATTCTCATAATAAAATTTTAGCATCTTCAATAAGGTTATATGAATTTAGAGAAAAATTAAAATATAAATGTTATTTAAGAGGTAATAATTATTATAATATTAAAGAGAATTATACATCTAAAGTATGTTCATGTTGTGGTCATTACAAAAAAGATCTGGGTTCTAACAAAGTATATAATTGTAAAAATTGTAATGTTAAAATGGACAGAGATATTAATGGATGTAGAAATATTTTAATTAAATCTATATAAAAAAATAGCAGGTATGTTACATACCTTAAGAAAGGCTTAATTACAGTGCAACATTGAAAAGAATTTTCATAGAATTTTAGTAGATGTATGTATTGGTTAATATTATAAAAGTACTGATAATTTAAAGATTATCAAGAAATATCAACTTTCATGTAACGGTCTCGTTCGGACCATCGATTTGAAAATTTGGAATTCCTGCACCAAAGGTGCTATAAAGAAGGTTAAAACCCGCCTGTTGCGAACGCGTAATCACACCTTCCATTTTACGTTTATATTAATTTCTAGCTATCTATAATGTTTGTAAGAAGTAGAAAACTACGTTTAAAACAAAATAGTTATTTGCTATATAAAATAACTATTTAAAAATTTTTTTTAAGATATTTTTAGCTGTAAATTTTTTTTTATAAAAAAAAAGAAAAAAATCAATTAATAATTGAAAATAATAACTTCATTAGTTTTTGATTCAGGATTTTTAGAATTAATAGCTCTTCTACATTCAATTGTTTTAATATTATAATTTGAATGAGTAAAGGCATTTCTTACCAATTCAACATCAGAATTAGACATCATAAATTTAATATTTTTCGCATTTATCAATTCATTGCACATTTTAAAAAGATTATTATGTTCATCAATACTAAACCCATCTTCATTATATCCCACAAAAGATGATTTCTTTTCAGGAGCATAAGGAGGGTCCATATAAATAAAATCACCTTCTTTCACTAAACTCATTGCATCTTTATAATTTAAACATTCAAAATGAACATCTTGTATTAATTCATGTATTTCTTCTAAATGTTCTTTGTTAATAATTTCAGGATTTGCATAATTTCCATATGGAACATTAAAACCATTTGGACCCGTTCGATATAATCCACGAAAACAAGTTTTATTTAAAAATATAAACATTGCTGAACCAATACAAGTGCGTTTATCTTCAACAGAAAGATTATTAAAAGAAATACGAATCCAATAATAAAAACTTTCCTTAGATGTTAAAGCTTCATTTAAATCTTTAGGTTTTCTATTAACAATACCATCAGAGGGAGATAAATTATAATTTTTAATAAGCTTATCGACTTCATTAAATAATAAATTATGATGGGTTTGAATATTTTTATATAAATAAATAAGAGTTTCGTTTAAATCATAAGCATTAATGGTTCCATTAATTTTAATTAAATTATTCTTTTTTAGAGTAAGAACGCCTAAAAGAACAGAACCACCACCTAAAAAAAGTTCGTGATAATTATTGAATTCATAGGGGAAATCAATAAAAAGTTTATCTAATAATTTACTTTTCCCACCTACCCATTTGATAAGAGGTTTTGTTAAAATTAAATTATCAAAATCTATATTTGTTTTTTTTGTGATATTTATTAAATTAGTTAAAGTAGTTGTATTAATAATATTATTAGTTTCATTATTTGATATAGATAATTCAGCTAAACCATTATCAATTATATCAATATTAATATTATTATTGTTGTTAGTAGGAGAGCAATTATTTTTATCACTATGTTTTTTTAATCCGATTTTAGTTTTAAATTCTTTGTTACAATTTTGACAGAAAAGAACCATTTTATATATATGTTTTATATTTTATAATAAATAATATTTAATATTTAATATTTATATATAATTTTCTTTAAATCATTTTTTTTTTCATTTAATTAAAAATATATGAAAACATATATAAAAAAAAATAGATAAATTAATTAAAAATTAAATATGGAAAACAAAACTATCACAAAAGATGATATTATTAATGAATTAAATAATTCACTTGAAGACTTTAGTTTTGAAAATAAGAAAAACAAAGGTAGTGGTGCTGGAGGTGCAAATACAAATTTTCATGGAAAGCATTTTGAAAATATAACAAGTATAGAAAATTTGTTATTATCTCAAAATTATATTAAAGAGAAAATAGATGAAAATGATTATAAAACAAAAAATAAATTTAATTATATGATATATAATGAAAATAATCAAAAAAAAATAATTTATTTAACACAAATTGGATTAAAAAATTATATAAAAAAGAAATATAATATTGAAATATTTAGACACCCTGATGAAGCATTTATAATAGAAGAAGATGGTAAAAAAAGTAAATTAAAAATATTAGAAAAAAAAGAACAAAATGTTGAAGGAAGTTGTATGGATAAAATATGGAATGGTGGTGCATTTAAAAGAGAATATGAAATAATGATAGGAGAATATTATGATATAGAATATTCTTATTGTTTAAGTGATTTTTTGAAAAAAAAAATAGAATCAAAAACAAAAAAATTTGAAATATTTATGCAAATCATGGATGAATATAAAATAAAAATATTTTATGGTAAAGATGAAGATTATTTTGATAAAATTTATGAATGGATAAATAATTAAATAAAAATATAATAATTATTATTTTAGATAATAATATCAACTTAAAAAAATTTTTATAAATTAATATATAAATTTTACTTTATTTATTTACCTTAATTTATAAAATATAAAAATGGAAAATCAAAAATATATTGTTAAAAATAGATTTTATAGAAATAAATATCCAAATTTTAATGATAATGTAGTAGTTAGAATTGAAAAAATGGAAGATACAGGTGCAACTGTATCTTTATTAGAATATAATGATATTCAAGGTATTGTTTTGAGAACTCAATTTGCTAAAAAGTTTATTAGATCAATTAAAAAAGTAATTAGAGTTGGTTCAATTGAAGTTGTTAATGTTTTGAGAGTAGATGAAAACAAAGGATTTATTGATTTGTCAAAATCAGTAATGACACCTAAAGATTGTGAAAAAGGAATTGAAAAATATGAAAAAGCAAAATTAGTTCATTTAATAGCTAATCAAATTTGTGAAAGATTAAATATAGATTATATTGAATTTTGTGAAAAATTTATTTGGAAACTATATGATAAATATGAACATGCATATATAGCTTTTAGAATTATAAATGAAGATGATGCAAATATTATTTTCAAAGATTTTGAATTTGATGATAACACTAAAAAAATAATAATTGAAGAGATAAAAAAAAAGATGATAAGTCCAATTAGTAAAATTAGAGGTGATTTTGAAATAAAGTGTTTTACAGAAAATGGTATTGATTCAATTAAAGAAGCATTAAATATTGAAAATATTGATAATTCAGAAAAAATTGAATTAAAATTAGTATCGAGTCCTCAATTTTTAATTCAGATGGATACAAGAGATACAGAAAATGGATTAATTTTAATTAAATCTATTTTGGATAAAATAGAGAAAAAAATAAAAGAATTAGGAGGTACATTTAAACTTATATATGAACCTAAAATTTTATCAAATATTGATAAAAATAAATTAGAAGATGAATGGAATAAAATTGAAGAAAACTATGAAAATGAAAAAGGTATTGATGAAGAGGAAGAAAATGAAGTAGTTAAAAATGATTATTCATATTAAATCTATTTTAGTTAATTTTTTATATTAAAAATAATAAAATAATAAAATATTTTATTATTATTGATTTAATGAAAATCCGCCCGTAGCGAAGCGGAGGCCACAACGACTTTATCAGAAATCAAAATACAATTATTTGCCATGAAAGGATTTTTTAAGTAATACTAAAATGAATAATCTTTTTCACCAATAAATTCATTTTTAACAAAATATTTTTTATAATTATCGACTATATATGATGGAAGATCTTTCATCTTTAATAATTCTTTTATTTTATTTTTTGAATTATCTTCTATTAAATTTTCTATAAATGTTTCTAATACATCACTACTTTGAGCACTCCAAATTATAGCTTTTACATCTTTATCTTCTTGATAATCTTTCCATTTTTTGGTTATATCATTTACTTGAGCCTTAAATGTTTTCATCGAACTCTTAACTAATTGATGTTTACCATCTTTATAAATAACAATAATATTTCCTTCTGCTAATTTTTGCCACCATTTATATAACTTCTTTTCAAATAAATCTAATAATTCTTCAAATTCTTCTTCTTCATCTTTATGTTTTATCCATTTTCCTTTTTGTTTTATCCACATATTACCATCACGACCTTTCTTTATTGTTCCTTCTTTTTCCGATGACGCACAGTAACCAAGACCTTTTGGTGAAGGTTCTTTACCGGTATAATGTCTTTTAGGATTATTTTTACATATAGGCATTTTATATTATATTATTCTATAATTAAGATCTTTTTTCTTTTTCCCGTGAACGGATTTTTCTTTTTTCTTAAAAAGAAAAATGGGTTCCCATGTAATTTTGTTTCTTTGATACTAATACATAATCATGATCAGATCTTGTTTCTTTTATTGGTACTATTTCATATTTACATTCATTCATTAAATATTTTCCTATATCTGAATTTATAAAATTTGCCATTTCTTCAGGCCATATTTCTATAACAATTGCTGGTAAATTTTCTGTTATTAAACTTTTTGCTCCTTCTAATACATCTCGTTCCATTCCTTCAACATCAAGTTTTATTAATGATATATTTTTTAAACTTAAAGAATCTAAAGTTATTATACCTATTTTCTTTTTTAAAGTTGCTGTTTCTATTTTTTTAACAACTGATACTGTACCAAAATTATTTGGTTTCATTCTATCCATTACATTAATCTCAATTACTTCATTCTTTTTACCTAAACCTTGAGTAAATAAACAAATTTTATCTTCAAAATTATTATCAGTTATATTTCTTTGTACAATATCTCCATAAACAGGTTCAAATGCAAAAATTAAATTATCTTTTGATAAAATTTCAGTCAATAAAAGAGTATGAGAACCAATATTAGCACCAATATCAAGAATATTTGTATGAGGTATATAATATTTTTTAAAAACATTTAATAAATCAAGTTCCCACCATACTTTCTTTTGATGAAAAAAATTACTCAACATTAAACCAAATCTTAATATATTAACTTTTTTACCACGCATTTCAACAATTGATATATCTTTTGCATCAGGTAAAGGTTCAGGATAAAATAATTCAAAATTAGGTGATTTTTCAAATTGAATTTTAAAATGTTCAGGTATTTTTTTTAGTATTTCTAAAATACTATTATCTTTTTTACCAGAAGACCAAAGTTGTATTTTCATTAAATTACTTTTTGGACGAAAACGAAAACCTTTTAAATCAGTACTTTTAAAAAGAATTTTTATACAAACTTCAATAAATTTTTTAAAATCTATTTTTTTAAATTTATTTAAATGAAAATTAAATTCATAATATCCACCTTCTAAAAATTCATCAAGTTCATAAAAAGGCTCTGAACCTTTTTTAAATATTGAATAAAATTTAAGATGAACATGATCTTTAATTTCATTAAGAAGTTTAAAATCATATTTGGATTTTTGAATATCAGTTGTTTCCATTGTATGAATTTCATAAAAAATATCTAAATTAGATTCTGATAATTTAGATTTTAATTTGCTTTTGTCTTTTTTTATTTTTTCCTTTTCTTTTATTTTCATTATATTATATAAACCCTATTTTTATATAATATATTTTTAAATAAAAAAAAATTTTTTTTTAAGAATTGACTAATATTTTTTATTATTTAATAATAAAAATTAAAAAATTTTAACTTCTTTCTGATATTAATTCTCTAGATTTAAGTGTTTCTGGAAAAAAAATTTTTAAATATATTATAATTAATTTATAAATACTTTTTTCCACTAGAAGAGCGAGAAAAAAAATATTATCATTTTGCAGATCTGATAGAGTTATATAAAAAATTTTATTAATTATTTTCATTTAAATTATTATATACACAATAATTATTATCTATTTTGTTATTTTTATTTATATTAAAATAAATTTGATTTATAATCTTAAGATATTTATTAGGAATAAATTTAGGAATCCAATTATCATTTTCTATTTTCCATCTTGTTCTATTCTCAACATTGATATATAAATTTTCAGCAAATTTATCAAAAATAATTCTTCTGACATAAAAATAATTAGGGAAATAAGTTCTTGGATTATTTTTTTTATATGATAAAGGTGGATGTTTAAAAAAATTATCAATCTCATTTGGAAAATTTTTGTCACGTGTACCATATAAATTAAACCTAAGAGATTCAATAAATTTCGTAGATGGTTTTAAACAATTATCAGTCATTTCATTTGCTTCTTGAATATATTTTTTTATATATGATGGTAAAAAGAAAAAATACATTGAAAGTCTGAATAAATCAATACTTTTAGAAAATCTAGAAATATAAATGTAATTGTTTCTAGGATTAATTTGAAACATGCTATATATATCAATTTCTTTTACAAAATTAAATATATATAAATTATTACAAGATACTACGGAAAAATCAAAATCAACTAATTTAATATTATGTTGAGGAGTAATCATAATATTTCGTGGATTTAAATCACAGTGAATAAAATTTAATTGTTGATATTTTTTTACTAATTCACCTAATTTTTTTAATTTAAATAAAATATATACATTTTTATAAAATAAAAATTGTTTATTTTTATCAATTAATTGATTTGTTTGTCTTTCTTGTTTTAATTGATTAAGTTTTTGTAAATTAAATTTTATAAAATCAAAATAATCTTGTAATAAAGTTTTTCCCTCAATTCTATCCATAACAATATAAATTTCATCTTTTCCAATAACAAAATTATCTACATTAGTAATATAATCATTTAAATTAAATGATTTAAAAGATTCAATAATACAACAATGTTTAAAAAATTCAAATAAAGCTCTTTCTAATACAGGGGCTTTGTTTGATTTTTTTAAGACTTTTCCATTACCAATATCATAAATTGATCCAAAACCACCTTTTCCTAAATGGATAAATGTACCTTCTCTAGAATAATCTTTATTTTTATTTTTAAAAAAATTAATAATAAAATTCAAATTAATTTTTAACTTTATATAATAAAAATCTTCAAAAGCTATTTCAAAAAAACCTTTTTTACGTTCAAAATAATTTAACATACCATAATTTACAAAAAACAATAATTCTTTTAATGGTTCTAATATGAATTTATCAATAATAATTTTGTCAAAATTTTCTTTATCAATACTATTAGTAGATATAAAATTAAGATTTGATTCATTTAATAGATTAAATAAAAAATTAATTTTTTGTTGATATAATTCGTACAAAATACCTAATTTATATTTTATAACATCTCTATTTCTATTTGTAAATTGATGATAATATAAATCAGAAAAAGATTCATCAATAACACCTAAATTACTTAAAACACCATATATTTTTTGAGAAAAAACTTCATTGATATTTTGAGAAGCTTCGAAAAATAGATTTTTTAAATTTATATTTAAAAAGTCATTTTTAGTTAATCCTTCGTCTCTTAAATAAATTTTTATTTCATTAATATGTGCTTTAAATTTATCAAAATTATAACACAATTCAATTTTATTAATAATATTTATACTATCAAATAATTCATCTATATTTTTTAATGTTGATAATGCATTATCAGGTATAAACGCATCTCCTTCTTTAAATGTTTTAGATTTAAAAAAAAGATTCTTAATAGCTTTAACAGTATTATTTTTTGTTAATAAATTATGTATTTTTTGTCTTGTTGTTTTTATTTTTAAAGTTTTATTTAATAGTTTGTTTCCTATATTTTTTATTTGTAATCTACCATTTATTGGATTTTTATCGTAATAAAAACTACTATAAATCCAATAATTATTAGGATTTTGACGTATACTTCTAACAAACCTCACATATTCATTACGATGTTTTTCACTATTTAAAGAGACTTCATTATTATATTTTTTGAATAAATTATAAATTTTATTTTGTCTTCTTTGTTTTTCTTCAGGTAAATTATTAGGTTTAACACATTTAGGATGTAATTTTTTTTTTTCTTTTGTATTACATAAAAATCCATTATTTCCAATAAAATTTGTATTCATAATAAGTATATTCTAATATATATAAAAATAAAATAAAAAAAAAATAAAAATATTTAATAAAAATAGAAGTATAACAAATTTAAATGTGGGATATACAAATTACAAATTCATTATCAATATTAAAAAATAAAAAATTAAATATTTTACAAATAGGTTTTTCTAATAATGAAAATTCTGTATGGTTAATAAATAATATAATGAAAAATAAAAAATCAAAATTATATATTTTGAATCTATGGTATCAACATGAAAAAAATAAAGAAATGATGAATGATCAATCAATGTTAAAATATTTTGATTTTAAAAATGGAGATAAAATATTTTTTGAAGATTTAAAAGAATATTCAGAAAAAATAATAAATGTGAAAAAAAAATCAGAAGAAATGTTTAGTTTTTTTAGAGAAAATAAAATTTTATTTGATTTAATACTCATAGATTATCAATTTTTATCAAATCCTTTAACCTATTTAATTTTTTCATGGGAATTATTAAAAAATGATGGATTAATTATATTAATAAATACAGAAAAAAATAATTCATATCATCATTCAATTGAAACATTTTTAAATATTTATGAAAAAAATATAAAATCTATAAAATTAAATAATTTTATTTTAATAAAAAAAATAACACAAAATGAAAAAAAAATTAATTTACCTATATATATAGAACATATTTTAAATTTTTATTTAAAATTTGAAAATTATAATTTAGAAAAAAAAATACCAAAGATAAAAATGAAAAATATAAATTGGGATTTTAAAATAAAAGAAGAAGATTATTATAAAAATAATATAAAATATGGTTATAATTATGAAATTGATAAATATAATAATTATATATATGATATACTTAACTCATTATTTGATAAATTAAAAAATTTAGATGTAAACTATTTTTTA